>Ga0315336_1000159_pt1 | contig 283658 bp, 271 predicted proteins | sample ASW5metaG_FD_204512 | JGI IMG/M metagenome (GOLD analysis project Ga0315336, IMG submission 204512) | Ammonia-oxidizing marine archaeal communities from Monterey Bay, California, United States - ASW #5 | ecosystem: Environmental > Aquatic > Marine > Intertidal zone | place: USA: California... | reverse complement strand
GCCAACAATGCCAAGGATCCACCAAGGAGCGTCCTTGAAATAGAAAGCAAGTCCATCGCCTTCTGTCTTGGAACCAGCTCCAACGTCAGTTGTCACAGACATATATACCCTCCTTAGGAGTAAGTCCGTCTATACGAATCACCCGCTTCAGGACGGATGCCCCAAAGACAGGTCCTCGAAAGGATGAAACGTTGCGCCGCATCTGCGACTCAATGCCGCACCACTTACGAGTGGGTGCATCATAATGTCGCAGGTATCCGATTGCAACCAAAACAAGGCAGGATCCTTACGCAATTCGTCATACTTTTGGCTAGCGAATGGCAAAATCGCGGCCAAATGCGTTAATGCCATCAAATCGAGAGTCCGGCATAAGCTCTTGTTCTGAAATGGAGAATAGAAATCCGGGGCGGGCTAATACCGTTAATTCAATGCCAAAATCGGCAAGGCGCGAAACCCGATCGTCAGCATACGCATTAATACGCCTGCAGCGCCGTTTGGAGGCGTATCGACGGTCTTTTTATGGCCCTCAGCCGGCCGGCGGCGGTGTTCCCGACGAGCGCGTGCCGTAATTGTCGAAGAATTCCAGGATTTCAGTGCTTCTGCCGGGCCACATCATGTGCAGCCACGGCCCTTCGCAATAGATGGTTTCGCCACCCTGCGCGCAGCCCTGGAACACGACGCATCCCTCTTCGCCCTCAAGCGGTTTTTCGCCTTTGCAGCTGTTGCACTCCGCCCACCACTCGGCCACGCCCCGGCCCCAGCCCGAAAAGCCCATGTCGTAGGCGCCGTGATAGATTTTGACCGGTGTGGGTTTGGGGCAGCTGTAGTCCTTCAGATCCTGCTTTCGGACGCCCGCCGCGCTTGGCGCAATGGCCCGGAACGCGCCGCGTGCATCGGGATAGAATGCAACCGCATTGGAATAAAGCCCGCCATTGGAATGGCCGGTCGCGAAAATGCGGCTCTCGTCGATGCACCAGCTCTTGGCCACCGCCTTGGGAACACCCGCCATATCGACCACCGCCTCCGGCATCGGCTGCTCGTCGTCGACCGATGCGACCACGTACCCGCGGGCCGTCGCCTTCCTGGTGATCTCATATGATCGTTCGGCGTCCTCGGCATCCTGTCCGCCCGCCGCATAGAGCACCAACAGCGGATGGGCGATGTCGGCGCGATAATTCGTCGGCGTCTTGACGACAATCCGCGTGCCCGCCGCCGTCGCCACCTCGCCTGGTTGCGTGCCCGTCCCCGTCTTCGGCGATTGGCACGTGGGCCAGCCGACGGCCTTGCCGGCATAGTCGAACTGGACCGCCTTGGCGGCTTCCGGGTCCGAACACCCTGCCAATGGCGCCAACAAGGCAAAGCCCGCCAAAGCCCTGACCAAGGGCGAAATTCGGGGTCTGAGGATTTTGAAAAATGTCATCATCACCGCAACGCCGTCTCGAGTGTTTCGAATACGCGGCATTTGCAAACCGCACGCTCTTTTAGCCATGCTTCTGCGTCCCTGGAAGGGGTAATAACCGACCCCTCATACGAAAGTGGTGGGCCGTCCGCCTGCAAAATATTGCACCTCATGCAGAATTGACGTGGATTTTTTAACGGCGAGCCGTTATTTAGATGACTAAGGTGACGCCTATCGGAGCGCTGCCGCCGGATTTTGTCGGCTAAAATTCGCAAGGAGGTATGCGATGAAAAAGGAATGGGCCAAACCTGTCGCAACAGAAGCGACGACAGCTCTCGAAGTAACGAGCTACGTGGAAGCCGAGCTCGAAGACGAGCTTCTCAACAACAAGTAGCCAGCGTTCTCGCCGCCACGGCGGGTCCCATGAGGGACCTTTTCGATGATCATTAAGGTCATTGGCTCTTCGGCCGGTGGCGGCTTTCCGCAATGGAATTGCAACGGCCCGCAATGTCGGGCCGTTCGTCGTGGGGAGGCCGCCTTCGCGAGCCGCAACCAATCAAGCATCGCTGTTTCGGCCGATGGGCGAGACTGGGTGCTTTTCAATGCATCCCCCGATATCCGCCAGCAAATCTCGGCCACGCCGGCCTTGCAACCCCATGCCGACGGACCCTTGCGCCACTCGCCGATCAAGGCAGTGGTGGTCAGCAATGGCGATGTAGACCACATCGCCGGACTGCTTTGCCTGCGCGAAAAAGAACCCTTCGTCCTTTATGGCGCCCAGGCCGTGCTGGAGACCATCGCCGCCAATCCCATCTTCGATGTACTGGATGCCGGGCTCGTCTCGCGCCGCAAGCTCCCCCTCGGCCAAACGACCGCGATCGAGGGGCCTGATGGCGCCACCGGACTCACGGTCGAGGCTTACGCCGTGCCGGGCAAGATCCCGCTTTATTTGGAACAAGCAGACCGCGACCCGAAAGAGTATCTCTCCGAAACGGGCGATGCGATCGGCTTGCGCATCTCGACGCCAGGCGCATCGGACGTCCTCCACTATATTCCAGGGTGCGCCTGGATCGATGATGCATTGCAGGCGCGCCTGAAGGGGTCGGGCTTACTGCTCTTCGACGGCACGCTTTTTACCGACAGTGAAATGCTCGATGCCGGGCTTGGCGCAAAAACCGGCGGCCGCATGGGCCATCTGCCCATCTCCGGCCCAGACGGCATCCTGGAACGCTTTGCAGGCCTCGACATCGAGCGGCGGATTTTCATCCACATCAACAATTCCAACCCGATCCTCGACGAGCGCTCCGATGCGCGCGCCATCGTCGAAGAGGCCGGCTGGCAAGTCGCCTATGACGGCATGGAGATCGAACTGTGAGCGCTTACCCCGGTCAAAGCGATAAACCGTTGAGCGAAAGCGAACTGGAGTCGGCGCTCCGCCAGATCGGCACCGAGCGCTATCACAATCTCCACCCATTCCATAAGCTGTTGCATGGCGGCAAACTCGAGCGCGGCCAAGTGCAGGCTTGGGCGCTCAACCGCTACTACTACCAAGCTTCGATCCCGCGCAAAGACTGCGCAATCATGTCCAACATGACCGACCACGCGCTGCGATTGGAATGGCGCCAGCGCTATTTCGATCACGATGGGCTGGGCGAAGACGAGGGCGGCATCGAGCGCTGGCTGCGGCTGACCGATGCGCTCGGACTGGACCGCGCCTACGTCACTTCAACTGACGGAATTCTGCCGGCAACACGCCATGCCGGTGACGCTTACATCCATTTCGTACGCGACAAACCCCTGCTCGAGGCAATCGCATCCTCGCTCACCGAGCTCTTTGCACCGAAGATCCATAGCGAGCGCATCGCGGGCATGCTCGAGCATTACGACTTCATCGACGACAAAATGATGGCCTATTTCCGCAGGCGGCTGACCCAGGCGCCGCGGGACGTTGATTTCGCGCTCAAATACGTCAAGCGCGAAGCCAAAACCCAACCCCAGCAACAGGCCGTGCTGCGGGCGCTGGTCTTCAAGACCGACATGCTCTGGGCTCAACTCGATGCGCTCCATCATGCCTATGTCGAACCAAGCCACATCCCGCCGGGCGCGTTCGACCCAGCCGCCCTCAACGGTTGAAGCGCCGTGCGCCAGCGCCCCATCGCGACGCCCGCGAGCAAGCCCAATCTGCCGCGCCATGTTCGGCTGCACCACGACAGCGTGCGCGACCGTTGGGTCGCGCTCGCACCCGAGCGCGTCGTTGAACTCGACGAACGAAGCCTCGCCGTGCTTCGCTTATGCGACGGCAGCCGCACCATTCAGGCGCTGGCAAGCGAACTGGCAAAAGCCTACGATGCGCCCGAAGAGGTGATAGCCGAGGACGTTCTGGCATTTGTCCAGGAGTGGTCCGACAAGATGCTGGTGCGCCTGTGAACGAGATCAAAAACAACGGAGCCAAAGGCACAGCGCGCGTTTTGCCGCCGACCGGCATGCTCGCCGAGATCACCCATCGCTGTCCGCTGCAATGCCCCTATTGCTCGAATCCACTCCAATTGCACAAGGCGGCAGACGAACTCGACACCAAAACCTGGCTCTCTGTGTTCGATCAGGCCGCCGATCTGGGTGTGCTGCAGGTCCATCTTTCCGGCGGCGAGCCGACGCTGCGCGACGACCTTGAGGACATGGTGGCCCACCTCACCGCGCTGGGCATTTACGCCAATCTGATTACCGCCGGCGTGACCTTAGACCGCGACCGCCTCGCCCGTCTGGCCGATGCCGGCCTGGCCCATGTTCAACTGAGCTTTCAGAGCGTCGATGCCGACCGCGCCGACCGCATCGGCAACGCCAAAAACCTGCTCGCCAAAAAGCTCGAGATGGCCGCCTGGGCCCGCGAGCTCGGCCTCGCCATCACGTTGAACGCACCGATCCACCGCCAGAACATCGACGAAATCGGCGCATATTTCGATACGGCCGTTGAGATCGGTGCTGAACGGATCGAGGTCGCTCATGTGCAGTATTATGGTTGGGCGCTGAAGAACCGGGCCGCCCTGATGCCGAGCGCCGAACAGACGGCGCGCGCCCAGGAAGTGGTCGACGACGCCCGCGAGCGCCTCACCGGAATTCTCAACATCGACTGCGTCGTGCCCGATTATTACGCCAAATATCCCAAGCCCTGCATGTGCGGCTGGGGCCGGGAATTCATGGCGGTGACGCCGGTCGGCCTGGTGTTGCCGTGCCACTCCGCCCAAACCATCCCGACCCTTGTCTTCGACAACGTCAAGGACCGGCCCCTGGCAGAGATCTGGGCGGCAGGCTCTGCTTTTGAGGCCTTCCGCGGTTCTGATTGGATGCAGGAACCCTGTCGCAGTTGCGCCCGCAAGGAGATCGATTTCGGTGGTTGCCGTTGCCAGGCCTACGCGCTCACCGCCGATGCGGCTGCGACCGATCCGGCCTGCACGCTCTCGCCCCATCACGCGGCGATGCGCACCCTGGCCGATGGCGAAAGCGCCATCCCACCGACGGACTTCACCTATCGCCGGATCGGTCTATACCCGGCCTAAGACGACCAAGCCGGTCCTCAGAACAAAAGCTTATTTTCATCCGCATCGGGAATAGCGATGTCCAGGTCGAAGCCGGACTCGATCAGCGTCCTTGCCGAGTCGTCGCCTTGGCCGGCCGCGCGTTTGATCCAGTTCTTGCCGACCGCCATATCCTGGATTTCCGTTCGACCGCGCAGAATCGAGAGCCCGTAATTGTATTCGCCGATCGAGTAGCCGAGCTCGGCCGCCTTGCGCTCCCATTCCACCGCAACCTTGGTGTCCTTGATGACGCCAAGACCGTTGTCATAGAGCTGCGACATCCAGATCATCGAGGCCTCGTTGCCCATCTCCGCGCACTGCTTGAAGATCTTGGCGCCCTCGTCGTAATAGGCGAGCTTGATGGCGAGCCAGCCCACGGTGCACATGATCGGGTCGCCCCGCTTGAAGTCGTGGTACTTGGCAAAGTGCTGGATTGTCAGTTCTTCCGGGTTCGTTATGCCCTCGTCGTCGACCTGTTGCTCGCGGTTGTCCTGGGCCAGGGCGGCAGCGCCGGTCAGCAATATCGCGGAAAGGGCAATGGCAATGATTCGCATGGGGCTTGTTCCTCTGGCCAAGGATGTGGATCAAAGTGCGGCGCTCGGAACACGCAGCACGTTCTCACGCCAACGATCTCCAATGTGACCTAAAAATTGATGAATTTCAACGGATGACAAGCGTCGGAAAACGATGCTTGGCGGAATCCGATTCAGTCAGATTTTCTGGCCTGATCAGCCGCCCGTATTTTTCTGCCGGCGGCGAGGCGAGCTCGTTCATATCGGTTTCCTTCAGCGTCCCCTTGATCGTGCCGTCTGGCGCCAGCGCAAGATCGTAATAAATGCCGTTCCAGAAGTTGATGCCGTACTCGCCGGTCGATTTGTGCAGGAACAGCAGATCGTATTCCAGATCCGTCAAATCATCGGCTGAAACCTGGCGCCGCAGCGCGTGCGGATAAGGCAGATGACACAATGTCTGCTCAGCAACCTCCAGGCACCTGAAGGGCCGCATGGACAGAAAATGTTCGCTGAAGCCGGGGTTGTCTATCTTGATGGTGTAACTCGTGCGCCCATCCCGGGCCGCAAATTGTATGGTTCCAACGGCCACCTCTTCACCCGAACGCGAGACGAGGTGCACCGTCTTGCCGCCCTCCAGGCTTGCCGCCGTGCCGGCAGATGGCGCCGAGACCCATGCCAGCATTCCGATGACCAGAGCGGCCAATTTCCCGATTCTCTGGCCCGCACCAATAAATTTCGTCGTTTCACATCGCACAGCCAACCCCCATCACTCGACCGTCAGCGGAACAGGCTTGGCCTCGACCAGCGTGTTGCCCGCCTCCTTCCAACCCGCGTCGCCCTCGGGAAACCAGAACAGATTGCCGTAGCCCCATGACGAGGCGCGCTTGCTGGCATTCCACGACATCCAACAATCTGTCTGACAGTAAAGTACGATTCCCTTGGATTTGTCACCGGCCGTCAAACGCTCGAGGTTTTCCTTGAAATACTGCTCCATCACCGGCGTCAGATATCCCGCGCCAACGTCCGGCAGCCATGTGCTGCCGGCAATGTCGAAGCGCTTTTGCTGCACGAACCACTCACCGGTGATCGGGTCGAAGCCCGCCCCCACATGGGCGTTGACGTCCACCAGGATGACTTCCTTGTCATCGATCCTTTGCTTCAGCGTGGCTGCGTCAATGCGCGTGGAGCCTGGCGCCGCATCGGGCAGGGCGGCGCGGTAATGCCCCATACGATAACCGGTCTTTGGATCGAGATGGGAATAGGACTGCTCGGCCTGGAGCGTCGCCGGCCATGTGAGAACAGCCATTAGCCCGAACAATGCGATGAGCGCCAATCCGATCCACCGTCCCCGGCCCATCGCCCGCCCGGCAGTCTGGCCGCTCGTGTCTATTCTGCTTGCTTGCGTCATCGATTTACCTTCACCTCGCTCTGCCGAAATCATATAGGTGTTGGCACCAGCGATCCCAAGGCAACCAGCCATTTTGAACAATTCTCGCATCATGCAAAATTTTTTCGTCGCCACGCTAGCCTGTCTATTCGCCGCCCTGATAAGCAGCCAAGCCTTCGCCGAGACCGTGCGCATTGCTATTCTCAAATTCGGCACCGTCAGCTGGGAAATGGACGTCGTTCGCCGCAACGAATTCGACGTCGCCGAAGACATCAAGATTGAACTGGTCGAACTGGCGTCGGGTCAAAGCGCCAAGGTGGCGCTGCAAGCCGGCTCCGTCGACGTTATCGTCAGCGATTTGCTCTGGGTCTCGCGCTCCAGAACCAAGGGCAGCGATTTCGTCTTTGCGCCCTATTCCGCCAGCATGGGCGATCTGATGGTCCCGCCCGAGAGCGATATCGGCAGCATTGCCGAGCTCGCCGGCGCCAAGATCGGTGTAGCCGGCGGACCGCTCGACAAGAGCTGGCTGATCATGCGCGCCCTTTCGCGCAAGCTTGCCGGCATGGATTTGGCGAACGCGGCCGAGCCCGTCTTCGCTGCGCCCCCTCTGCTCAACCAAAAGGCCAAACAGCGCGAACTTGCCGCCGTTCTGAACTATTGGCCATACAGCGTGCGGCTGGAGGCGAAGGGCTTTAAACGGCTCATGGGTGTCAGACAAGCTCTGGAGCATCTGGGCATAGACGGCGCTCCGCCCATCGTCGGCTATGTATTTCGAGACGGCTGGGCCAAGGAAAACAGGGCGCTGATTGATGGCTTCTTGCGATCAATGGGAAAGGCGCGAAATCTGCTTTTGGAATCGGACGCCGAGTGGGAGCTGGTCCGTCCGCTGATGCGCGCCGAATCCGATGCGATCTTCATCAGCCTGCGCAATCGCTTCCGCTCCGGCATTCCCAGAGCTGAGCCAAACTCATTGCAGCTCAATGCCGAAAAGCTTTATAGGGTGTTGTCTCAATCCGCTGGCGAAGCGCTCCTCGGGCCGCAGATATCACTCTCGCCCGGCATTCTCTGGACGACGAACTGAGCTCATCTTCGGGGCGCCCAATCAAGCAGATCAAGATGAGCAAATCCGCCCCCAGCAGCCCCTTCACCTACCAAATGCTTTCGATCGTCGGCGGTCTTGCGCTTTGGTTCGTCGCCGCAAAATTGGTCGCCAGTCCGCTCTTGCCCGATCCGGTTCAAGTCGTCGGCTTTATCCGCGAGGCCATGATCTCAGGCGAAATGCCCTACCACATGGCCATGACGCTCGGCCGTGTCGCCGCCTCCTTCATCATCGCTATGGCGCTGGGCTTGGCGATCGGTTTGGCTATGGGCCAATCGCAACTCACCGACCGGATCGGCGATCCATGGTTGATCTTCTTTTTGAACACCCCGGCGCTTGTCATCATCATCATGGCATATGTCTGGTTCGGCCTCACCGAAGCCGCCGCCATCGGCGCGGTAGCGCTCAACAAGATTCCCAATGTCGCGGTCACGGTGCGCGAGGGTGCGCGCGCGCTCGATCCCCATCTCGATGACCTGGCCCGCATTTACCGGCTGAGCAAGATTGAACGCTTGCGGCAAGTGGTTCTACCCCAGCTGCAACCCTTCTTTGCCGCGGCCGCGCGCTCTGGCATCTCGCTGATCTGGAAAATCGTTCTGGTTGTCGAACTGCTCGGGCGCTCAAATGGCGTCGGCTTTCAGCTCCAGCTGTATTTCCAACTCTTCGACGTCACCGCAATCCTCGGCTATACGCTCGTTTTCGTGGCGCTGATGATCGCTATCGAAGTCTTCTTGGTCCAGCCCTATGAACGTTATGCAACGCGCTGGCGCATCCGCTCCGCTTGAGATTCGCATCAGCGACAAGACCTATGCAGGTGCCGACGGCAATGCGGTGCAAGCAGTCAAAGGGCTCGATCTGTCGTGTCCGGCACAAACCTGCACCGCCCTTGTCGGGCCCTCGGGCTGCGGCAAGACGACTATTTTGCGCATCGTCGCCGGGCTCGATGCCCACTTCAGCGGCGAGGTGACCTTCGCAGACGCGCCCATAGAGGAGGCGCGCATCGGTTTCATTTTCCAAGAACCCACGCTGCTTCCCTGGCGCACGGTAGAGGACAACATCCGCCTAGCGGCCCCCGATTTGAGCGCGCGCGCCCTCGCCTCCCTGTTGGATCAAGCCGAAATAGCCGATACGGCTCCCCGCTTTCCTGGCGAGCTCTCCTTGGGGCTGGCGCGGCGCGTCTCGATTATGCGCGCGATCGCCGCCAAGCCCGACCTGTTGCTGTTGGACGAGCCCTTCGTTTCGCTCGACGAAGCCACCGCCAAAACCCTGCGCACATTGGTGGCGCGGATTCTCGACGACCAGGCGGTTACGGCACTGCTTGTGACCCATGATTTGCGTGAAGCGGTCGAGTTAGCCGATCAGATCGTCACGCTGACGGCCCGTCCTGCCCGCGCCAAGTCCTTGCGCCAAATTTCAACGCCGCGGGCAAAACGCACCTCCGCCGTTCGCAAAAAGCTGTTGGGTCAGATCGAGCGCGGCGCAAAAAGCCGCTAAAGCCTATGCGGCAGCCTTGATCTCACTCGAGGCGCCACGGTGGTTGCGGTAGATGCGGCGCGCCCAGTTGAAGGTGGCGCTGTCGCGAAACTGATTGAAGACGTCCAGTAATTCGGGATCATCCTCCAATTGGGGCCAATCGAAGGGGTGCTCGTCGGGCAAGACGCCGATCGAGAGCATCGAAGCGACCATGATGTCGGCGCGGCTCAGCCTGTCACCGACCAGAAACTCGCGGCCTTTAACGCGCTTGTCGAAGCGCGCGATCTGTTCGGCGAGTTTCGCCCGCGATTGCGCGATATAAGCGTCGTCGCGCACATAGGTGTCATGGATGCGCTTCTTCAAAATTGGGTAGCTCAGCGAGAAGAACGCCTTCTTGTAGGCCGGCATGCCGTAAGTGAAGCAGTGTTTCATCGGCGCCTTGTGGTGAATGAGGCGCTGATAGATCGCCGCGCGCAGCGGAATGCCGATATTGGCGTCGGCGTCGGCTTCCAATTGAGCCGCCTCGTCACACGCCTTGCCGCCATCTGGCGCCAAGGGATTGTCGGGAAATCGCGCGTCCAAGAAATCGATGATCTCACGCGAGCCCTGCACCACCTCGTCATCGATCAAAAGCACGGGCAGCGACGACTTGGGCGCGATGCGGCGGATCAGCAAGAGATGCGGACCTGGAACGATCGGCGTCGCCTTGTAATCGACGCCCTTCAGATCGAGCGCCCAACGCGCGGCTTCGCAGTAATGGGAATGGGGGAAGAGATAGAGTTCCGCCACGGCGTCTAGACCAATGCGGAGATGACGAACATCGGGTAACCCGTATAGAGCGCTGCACCCCAAGCTGCAACGAAGCCAGCAACCAGAAACGCCACGAGACCACGGCCCAGGCCCTTGGCGTAACCGGCCATGAACGAGGACGAGGTTGATCCAGACCGCCTGGTCGCCGCGATAAAGGTGGCGCCGAAAAGCACCAGCATCGAAACGCCGCCCGCGACCAGCGACACACACCAAGGACAGCGGTGCTCGGCGTCGGCTTGATGGATGTTGCAATCGGCATCCAGCCCCGCCCACGGCCACGTGCAGCCGCACTCGAACAAATAGCCGCAATAGGGTGTGACGAAGATGGCGGTGAAGCCGATCATGGTGAGCCCCGCCCAAATCTCAGGCCGCCTCGTCCATGAACCTGTCCCGTTAGTCGCCATACGCCTCCGCCCTTTCGCTTTTTCGGTCGATCAATCAAACATCCATATGGGTAATGTGGCCAAGCAATGCACGCAAGGCTGCGGGCCTCAGCCCCGTCCGCCCCGTGACTGCAGGCCCTTGGATGGGTCATACGCCCACACCGCCGCCAGCAGGAAAGTAAGAAACGCGGCAGCGACGATGACGAGTGCTTGGCCATTAAGCTCGCCATAAAGCGCAAAGCGGATCAGCTCGACGGCGTGGGTGAAGGGGTTCCAGCTGCACACCTGATAGAGCGTCAGGCTCGATTCCTTGATCTTCCAGAGCGGGAACAGCGCCGAGGAGGCGAAGAACATTGGGAATATGACGAAGTTCATCACGCCCGCGAAGTTTTCGAGCTGTTTGACGGTGGAGGAGAGCAGCATGCCGAGCGCACCCAGCATGAGCCCCGAGAGCACCAGAGCCGGGAACACCGTGACCATGCCCCAAAGCGGCAGATCGACACCGAAGAGGTATGCGATCGCCAGAAACGCATAAGCCTGCAGGATCGAAACGAACACACCGCCGCTCAGGCGTGCGAGCAACAGGAACCAGCGCGGCAGCGGCGCGGTCAACAACACCCGCATCGAGCCCATCTCGCGGTCGTAGACCATCGAAAGCGAGCTCTGCATGCCGTTGAAGAGCTGGATCATCGCAACGAGCCCCGGCGCGATGTAAATATCGTAGGTGATGTAGGTCTGATACGGCGGGATGATCGAGAGGCCCAGCGCAGCGCGGAAACCGGCCGCAAACAGAAACAGCCAGACCAGCGGACGCACCATGGCGGCGAGGAAGCGCTCGCGCTGTTGCAGGAAGCGCAGCGCCTCGCGCCAGACGACGCCGCGCAAGGCGCTGAGGTAAGCAGGCGCGGTAACGCTCATAGCGAGATCTCTCGCGTCAGCCCGTCAAATGCGTCGCCGAGATCCTTGGCGCCTGTCCGTTTGACCACCTGGCCCGCGGTCCCCTGCTCGACCACCCGGCCCCGATGCAACAGCACGATGTCGTCTCCCGCCTCGATTTCGTCGATCAAATGAGTTGCCCACAGCACGGCCAACCCGCGGTCTCGGGCAAGCGCGTGAACATGAGCGACAATCGCCGCCCGGCTCGGCACGTCGAGCCCGACCGTCGGCTCGTCCAAAATAAGAACGCTTGGGTCGTGCAGCAGGGCGCGCGCGATCTCGACGCGGCGGCGATGGCCGCCATTGAGCACCCGCACCCGCTCCCCCGACCGTGCGCCCATGTCCATGCGCTCGAGTTCTCGCGCGATAGCGAGCTCGCGAGCTGCGCCTGAAAGCCCGTGCAGACTGGCGAAATAGGCCAGGTTCTGACCCACCGTGAGATCGAGATCGAGTGTGGGCTGCTGGAACACGATGCCCAAGGGGGCCAGCGCCGCGCTTCCTGCCCGCACCAAATCGCGCGACGCTATCTCGATCCGGCCGCGGTCTTGGCTGAGCAGTCGTGTGATCAGCGCAAATAGCGTCGTCTTGCCCGCGCCGTTGGGGCCCAGCAGACCGGTAAACCGGCCCGGCATAACCTCGAAACTGACGTCGTCGAGCGCATGCACCGCGCCATAGGAAAAGCTCAAACCCGACACCGAGAGGGCCGGCGCTTGTTCCGATCCATTCGACTTGGCGCCTGATTTTGCCGTTTTTCGCGAAGTTTTGCTCATGCGCCAAACCTAGCCGTCCCCCATGGCCCCGCCAAGGTCGCGCAATCACCATTCGTTAAGCCTGGTGAGAATTACCGCGACCAAATGCCCGTCTGCTTGCTCTTCCTTAAGACAGGGGCGCTAGGCTCTCCCACAAATCAACAATCCTCAATGTGAGGGAGCGTCATGCGAGTTTCCAGCGTTATCATGCTTTCAGTCGCCCTTGTCTTCGGGCTGATTGCAGCGTTTTTGGCCAAGATTTGGCTCGATCAGCAAGCGAGCCAGCCCGACGTCGTCATTCAGCGGCCCAACGAAGAGATGGGGCGCGTCGTCGTTGCCAATAAGCCGCTGCGTTTCGGCATGAAGGTGTCGGCGAACATGTTGCGCGAGGTCGATTGGCCAAAGAGCGGGATCCCCAAAGGCGCCTACACAACAAAGAAGACCATGTTCACGGACGGCGGCAAGCGGGTTGTGCTGGCCGCCATCGCCGCCAATGAACCGGTTCTCAAAGCTAAGATCACGGGACCGGGCCAACGCGCGACGCTTTCGGCGCTGGTTGCCGAGGGCTTGAACGCCGTTTCCATCCGGGTCAACGACGTGCTCGGCGTGGCGGGATTCATTTTGCCCGGCGAACGCGTCAACGTTCTTCTGACCCAAACGCCGCGCCAGGAGCTTCAGCCGGGCGGCGGCTCCAAGGAGGCTGGCGCCCACACCGACGTGCTGCTGCAAAACGTGCGCGTGCTCGCCGTCGACCAACTCGCCGACGACCGCAGCGAGAAACCGACGCTTGTGAAAACCGTCACCATCGAGGTCGACACCGAGCAGGCCCAGAAGCTCGCGCTGGCCAATGCCGTCGGTACGCTGTCGCTGGCGCTGCGCAGCGCCGGCTCCAACTCACCCAATCGGGCGCGCCGGATCACCATGACCGACTTGCGCTCCGACCTGTCGCTGTCACGCCGGGTCGCCAAGCTCGCAGGCCCCTCGGCAGTGGGATCGGCCGTGAACATCATCGTGACGCGCGCAGTCGAACGTGAGAATTACAGCGTTCTCCGCGAGTCTCGGTAACATTTCAATAAGCAATAAACCTAACTATTCCTCAAGCACGATTACAACTCTCAAGAAAAAAGACTTGCAGAGAATACTTCCATAACTAATGGCCGCTATTGTTGAGCCACAAAGAATAAAAAAGTCGAATAATGACTTTTGGGGGGAAATGATGATTTTGGATAAGGGATTTATCATTCCGCGTTCGCGCAGGGTGATATCAATATCTCACGAAGCAGTTGCCGCCGGCCTGGCGCCGAAGACGCCTTCATTGATGTTGCGTCTGGTGTCGGTCGGGGCCCTGCTCATCTCGCTCGCGATCGTTTTTGGCGCCAGTCTGTCCGCCCAGAGCAGCGCGGCCTACGCAAATCCAGCAGCCCGCATCGACCGCAACGTCAGTCTGGAATCGCCGGAAACCGTCACGCGGATGACGGTCACCGTCAACAAGTCCGAAACCCTGCGCATCGAGCAGCCTTTCGTCGAGGCGCTGGTGGGCAATTCCGACATCGCCGACGTCATTCCGCTGACCGATCGCACACTTTATGTGCTGGGCAAGAAGATCGGCTCCACCCGGCTCTCCGTCCTCAACGACACAAAGCAGTTGATGGGCATCATCGAGATCGAGGTGTCATATGACGCCGACGCGCTCTCCAGCCAACTGCAAAAGAGCCTGCCCGGCAGCAAGGTCAACGTGACCTCGGCCAACGGCAAACTCCTGCTGACCGGCTGGACATCCGATTCGATCGCGCTCGAAAAAGCCGTCGCCATCGCCAATCAATACGCACCCGACGCCGTGACCAACCAGCTCACCGTCGCAGGCTCCCAGCAAGTGCTGCTGGAAGTCCGCTTCGTCGAGGCTTCGCGCGACGCTTCGCGCAATCTGGGCATCAGCTGGGACGTGGCATCGCGCAAAGCCGGCAGCTTCCTGGCGCTCACCAATCTACCGACCACTATCGGCCTCGGCGCCTTTCCAAGCACCGTTCTGCCCTTTGGTTCCATGGTGGCGCGTCTTCTAAACGGCGGCATGTCGGCCGACGCGATCGTGCAAGCGCTTGAGGAGCGCGGCATGGCCCGGCGTTTGGCCGAACCGAACCTGGTGGCGCTTTCGGGCGACACCGCGAGCTTTCTGGCCGGCGGCGAGTTCCCGTTTCCGATCGCGAGCACAGACGACAACATCTCCATCGAATTCAAGAAATTCGGTGTCGGCCTCGCCTTCACGCCGACCGTTCTTTCAAACGGCATAATCAATCTGAAGATCGAACCTGAAGTGAGCGAGATCGATCCCAACAACACGTTGGTCGTGAACAACACCACCATTCCAGGTCTGGTGACCCGCCGCGCCAAGACAACGGTCGAGTTGCGTGACGGTCAAAGCTTCGCCATCGCAGGTCTGCTGCAATCCAACCACACAAAGGCGCGTCGCCAGTTGCCCTGGCTCGGCCAGGTGCCCGTGCTGGGCTCGCTGTTCCGCAGCGCCTCTTATGAGAAGAGCGAGACGGACCTCGTGATCATCGTCACGCCCCATCTCGTCAAGCCCGCCACGCCGCAACAGCGCTTGGTGACCCCGCTCGACCAAATGATGCCGGGCAACGACATCGACTTCTTCGTCAACGGAAGAGACGAGCTGTGGAACACCCGCGTGCTGAATGCTGCCGGTGAGGACGTCGGCCTGGGTGATGAGGGCCACATGCTGGACGCCAGCAGTTACCTGCCTATATCACCCGTCGCTCCGCTTCACACCAGCTCGCTGGCCAGGGAAGGATCCTAATCATGAAGAGCGCAACGACACAGGTCCTTAACACCGTCATCGCCTTGAGCCTTTCGGCCTCGCTGATCGTGCTGACCGGATGCCGGGCAGAGAACCGCTATCTCGCCCGCCGCGATTCTATCACGCTGGGCGCCGGCGAAGCGGTGGCCCGCAACAACGCGATCCAAGTGATCAATCCGTGGCCGAAGCATTCCCAGGATCCATATTTCAACACCGACGGCAAACGCATGATGGTGGCCGTCGAGCGCTATCAGGCCAACGAAAGTCCGGAGCCCGAGGGATCGGACACGACCGAACGGTTCGAGAACGAGCAAGGTCCGCCGCCCGCACCGCCGCCCGGTGCGCCAGGCGCGCCCTAAGCGCAGCAATATCGCTATACGCGGGAACCCCGGCAGGATGAGCCCTGTCCGCCACGCCCAAGGAGCAACGGCAGAACTGAGATGTTGAAGCAGTTCACAAAATCAAGCGACGATCGGGTCGCCATCAGGCTCGTGACTGCTAGCGAGGAGTTGGCCCGTCGGCTCGGCGCCATTTTCGAGCAAGACTCCCGCTTCGTCATGGGCGACGTGACAAAGAGCGTCGCCGAGGCCGAGACAAAAAGCGTCGGCCCAGCAGTTCGCTCAATCCTTCTGGCAGAACTCGACACCTCCAGCAGCGAGGAGTTGGCTGCGCTCGAACGCATCATGGATTCCTCGGGCAATACGCTGGCAGTGGTTGCCATCGTCGATTCGCTCTCTGAAGGCACCGTGCGCAAGCTGCTGCAGCTTCGCGTCACCGATCTCGTTTCCAAGCGCGATTCACAGCAGAATTTGATACGGGCCTGCGAGCGGGCCCTGCGGTCTGAGAGCGCACAATCGCGCTTCGGCGGCGCCACCTGCAACGCCTTCGTCTCGGCCGGCGGCGGGGCGGGCAACACGTCGCTCGCCATCCAGAGCGCTTTCGTCGTCGCCCGCGACACCGGCCAATACCAGTCGACCTGCCTGATAGACATGGACTTCCAGCGCGGCGCCGTGATCGACTATCTCGATCTTGAGCCCAATCTGCAAATCGATGAGATCGCGCCCACTCCCGACCGCCTCGACGAGCAACTGCTCGAAGTGATGGTTTCGCGCCACGACACGGGGCTTGCCGTGCTCGCGGCCAAAAACGCATTGCGCTCCTACGAGACAATCGGCGTCGATTTCGTGACCCACATGCTCGATCTGGCATCGACCAAGTTCGACAACCTCATTCTCGACATGCCGCGGGTTTGGCTGCCCTGGTCGCGCAGCGTTTTGCAGGGCTCCGATAAGGTATTCGTGGTCACCGAGATGACGGTGCCCGGCCTGCGCCAAGCCCGTCGCCTGGCCGACGCGCTGGTGACCGAATGTGGTGACGAGCTCGAAATCGGCGTGATCGTCAACCGTTTCAAGAAATCGCTGTGGGGCGGCATCAACTCCGTCCGCCGCCAGGACGCCGAAGACGTACTGGGCTCCTATCTTGCGGGCTTCGTCGCCCAGGACTATCCGCTGGTTCGCGAAGCAATCGACCGCGGCGTGCCGCTTTACGAAATCGACAAGCACAACCGCATCGACAAGGATTTGGGCGAAATTTTGCTCCATAGGGAGCCGGCGCAGACCGCTGAGCCAGCCCCGGGCGCGCCTGCTCTCATTCCGACCTAGCCAGCCGAGATCGTTAAAATTCGAACGGCTCAATTGAGCGTTTTTTTGCTTTTTTTTCGTAGACTTGCATCGGCGACGAAGAAAGTGACCGGCGCGAACGAGGATAACGGGCGAGGCTTGATATGGGGCGGTTTTCAGCCGGAGTAAAGCAGCACGTGAGCGCGCATGCCGAACCCTCGGCACTGCCGCAACCTGCTGAAAGTGAGACGATCGACGCAGCAGTCCCTGAGGGCGAAGACGCACACGGCGCCAACGGCGTCAATGGCGGCGACGCAGAGCTCCTGAAATCCCGCCTGCTCGAAGCCAAAGTGCGGCTGCACCGCCAGCTGATCGACGAGATCGATCTCTCGGCGATAGAGAAAATTCCCGAAGCGGAACTGCGCAAGCAGATCACCGAAATGCTGGGCGAACACGTGCTCTCCGAGCGCCTTCCGCTCAATGCCGATGAGCTCGATGCCTTCGCCGACGAACTGTTCGATGAAATGACCGGGCTCGGACCGATCGAGCCGCTGCTCGCCGACCCCACCGTGTCCGATATTCTCATCAACACCCATGCGCTGGTCTTCGTCGAGCGCCGCGGCCAGCTCGAACAAACGCCCGTGCGTTTCAAGGACGAGGCGCATCTGTTGCGTATTCTCAACAAAATCGTTGCCGGCGTCGGCCGCCGGGTCGACGAATCCCAGCCCATGGTCGATGCCAGACTGGCCGACGGCTCACGCGTCAACGCGGTCATCCGCCCGCTGGCCGTGGACGGGCCGCTGATCTCGATCCGCAAATTTTCCAAAAAGCCCTTCTCCCTCGACAAGCTCGTCGAAATGGACAGCATCCGGCCGCAAATGTGCGAGGTGCTCGCTGGCGCAGTGAAGGGCCGCGTCACACTGATTGTCTCCGGCGGCACGGGCAGCGGCAAGACCACCATGCTGAACGCCCTCTCAAACTTCATTTCCGAAAAGGAACGCCTTGTCACCATCGAGGACGCGGCCGAGCTGCAGCTCCAGCAACCCCACGTGGGACGCCTTGAAACGCGTCCGCCGAACCTGGAGGGCAAAAACGAGATACGTCAGCGCGAACTCGTCAAGAACGCGCTTCGCATGCGCCCCGACCGCATCATCCTGGGCGAGGTGCGTGGCGAGGAAGCCTTCGACATGCTGCAGGCCATGAACACGGGCCACGAAGGATCGATGGCGACGATCCATGCCAACAACCCGCGCGAGGCCATCTCGCGGCTCGAGAACATGGTCGGCATGGCCGGCCTCAACATGAGCGAAGCAAGCGTGCGCGCCCAGATCGGCGCCGCCATCCAGCTCGTCATTCAGTTGCAACGCCTGAGCGACGGCACCCGCCGGGTCACCAGCATTGCCGAGATCACCGGCATGGAAGGCAACATCATTCAGATGCAGGAGATCTTCACTTACGTGCGCAACCACACCGACGACGAAGGCAAAATACACGGCGAATACCGCGCCACCGGCGTTCGCCCGAAGTTTCTGAACGAGCTCAAGGCCCAGGGTATCAAAATCCCGTCCGAGCACTTCGACCCCAAGGACCCCCTGTGATGTTCGAGATCACGTCAGAAAATCTGCAATTGGCGATTTTCATGCTGATCGGCGTTGCCGTTTTTCTGGCGGCCGAAGCCATCTATCTCGGCGTTTCCAACCGTGCCTCCTATTTGCGTAAAATCAACAAGCGCCTCTCCATCCTGGAAAATTCCGGCGACCAGTTCCAAGCCTTGGTCGAGCTGCGCCGCGCGCGCTCCCTCACCTCCGAAGGCAATTTCCGCCTGCCGCTGATATGGCTCAATCGGCTGGTTCTGCAGTCGGGCATAACCATGGGATTGACCCGCTTCGCCACGACGTTCGCCATCCTGGCCATGGTCTTGGCTTTCGCCGCATTCATCGTCGAAGGCAACCTGCTGATCGCCGCCGCTGTCGGCATGGGAGGCTCGACCATCCTGCCGTTGGCTGTCCTGAAATTTCTGCGCGCGCGGCGTTGGAAGGCCTTCGAAGCCCAGCTTCCCGACGCCGTCGACGTGATGGTGCGGAGCCTGCGCGCCGGCCATCCACTGCCCGTCTCGATCTCCATGGTGGGGCGCGAGCTCGGCGACCCGATCGGCAGCGAATTCGGCCTCACCGCCGATGAGCTGACCTACGGCCTCGATCTCGAAGCCGCCATGGGAAATATGGCAAGCCGGGTCGGTCAGGACGACTTGGCGCTCCTCATCGTCGCCATCACCATCCAGGCCCGCACCGGCGGTAATTTGGGCGAAATTCTATCCAATCTTTCACGTATCCTGCGCACCCGTTTCAAGATGCGCCGCCGTGTCCGCTCCCTCTCGGCAGAGGGACGTTTTTCGGCACTGGCGCTCTCGGTCCTGCCGTTTCTGGTGTTCGGCTGCTTGACCGTCTTCGCGCCCGATTTCTATGGCGGCATCTGGAAGGAGCCGATCGTAACTCAGGTGCTCAGCTCCGCTTTCTTCTTCATGATGGTCGGCAATTTCATCATGTACCGCATGACCCAGTTCAGGATGTGAGCCGATGGGCATCGATCTCAGCGCCGTATCCAGCCTGTTTCTGGACAACCTCACCGTACTCATTGCCCTCTTTGTCTTTCTGTTCGTGGCAGCGATAACTTTCACGGCGGTCTCGGCGGTTCGCAGCCGCGATGAAATTCGCCGCCGTGTGCTGTTGTCGGGCTCGATCGAGGACGTCGATCCTTCCGGTCGCCGCGGACTGCGCCATCAGCAGATGGCCCGCACCCGCAGGCTCTTGACCCAAGCAGCCTCCAATTTCGTGCCGCAGGACGAAAAATCGCTTTCGGCCGTGCGCAAGCAGCTGACCCAGGCGGGCTTTTATCAGCCCTCTGCGCTCACCAGTTATTACCTTGTGCGCGTTGTGCTGGCTGTTCTCTTGCCGGGCATCTTCTTTTTCGCCAATCAATCGTTCGATCTCGAATATTCGGGCACACGCGAAGTCGTAGTGCTGGCATCCCTGGCGGTGCTCGGCCTCTTTGTACCACGTATCATTCTTTCCCGTATCACCAGCGTCCTGCAGCGCCAGTGCCGGGAAGGTTTCCCCGACTTCATGGACTTGATGGTGGTCTGCGCCGAGGCGGGTCTCAGCATCGATGCGGCTCTAGAGCGCGTCAGCCGCGAACTGACAAACAGCTATCCATTCCTCGGTTCTAACCTGCACATGGCCACACTGGAGCTGCGCGCCGGCAAGGGATTGAGCGACGCGTTTCAGTATCTGGCCGAGCGCCTGGGCATTCAGGAAGCTCGCAACCTGGGCTCCCTGCTTCAGCAATCACAGGAACTGGGCACCAGCCTGTCGGACGCTCTTCGTGTCTTCAGCGACGAGATGCGCGACAAGCGCATGTCGGCGGCCGAAGAGAAGGCGCACGCATTGCCTGCAAAAATGGCAATCCCGATGATGATCTTCGTTTTTCCGATCATCTTGATTGTCATTCTGCTCCCCGTCTTCGTGCGCGTTTCCACCAATCTGTAGGCCTGCAATATCGCGCGCAACGCCTCCCAGCGGCGTTAACGCCGCGTTTAGGCTAATTGCGTCGAGCACGTGAGCCCATGCGCGATCGGGCGTAGAATCATGGGCTTATGGGGCAATTTTTTACCAGATTGGTCACGGGGCTGAAGTTGGGGCTTATTTTGGCCGCTGGGCTGGCGCTGGTGGGCTGCAAGGCCAAGTCTGTCGACAACGATATCACCTATGGAATCGACGCGATCCGCCCGGCCACGTTTTCCAAGGGTTCCCAGTCTCCGCTCGAGCGCGGCCGCCTGCATTATTCGCGCGGCGATTACGGTCTGGCTGAGAAATATTTTCGTCAGGCAGTCGAACAGAACTCCAACAATCCCAACGCCTGGATCGGACTTGCCGCGACCTATGATCGGCTCAAACGGTTCGATCTCGCCGACCGCTCCTACAAGGTGGTCATCAAAATGGTCGGCTATACGGTGCCGGTTCACAACAATTTGGGCTATCACTACTATCTGCAGGGCGAGATGAAAAAAGCGCGCAAGCACTTCGATGCCGCCCACAACATCGATCCCTCGAACCCGCAGGTGATCGCAAACCTTGAATTGCTCGACGCGACTTAGACTCTCGCGTCTCTAAGACCGCTCCGGATTCAGTTCGTCGGCAGAACTTCCGCGCCCCAAGGATAGCGGCCGACCTTGATCGTCTTGATGACCTTGAGGGCTTTAACGTCCACCACAGATACATCGCCCGACACGCCATTGGTGGTGAACAGCAAGTCTTCTTCCGGCGTGAATGCCATGTGCCAGACCCTGCGGCCCACCAGCAGGTAGGTCTTCACCTCATAAGTCTTGGCGTCGATGACGGCCAGGTGGTTCGAGGGTCCCAAGGCCACGAAAGCAAGCGCGCCATCGCGCGTCAAGCTGATGCCCACGGGTTGAATCCGGTCCTTCGATATGCCCGGAAGTGAGAAGGAAATTTTCTTGATTTCCTCTTTTCTCTCGACATCGAACACGGTCACCGTGCCGCCGATTTCCGACGACACCCAAAGCCGCTTGCCGTCGGCATTGAACTCGGCATGGCGCGGGCGCTGATCGACCAACGAATTGTGCACCAGCTTGCGTTGTTCCACATCGATCCAATGCGCCATATTGGTGGTTTCCGAGGTCGTGATCGCCCACTTGCCGTCCGGACTCACCGCCATGCCTTCGGGCTCGACGCCGACGTCGATCTGGCCCACCACGGTGCGCGTCTGCGTATCCACGATTGTCGCGACCGCGTCGTCCTCATTGGCGATGAACAGCAGCCCGCCGTCTGGATGCAACGCGAACTGTTCCGGGTCCTCGCCCGAGGGCAAATCGTGCAAGATCTTGTTGGTCTTGACGTCGAGCACCTGAACCGTGTCCGAATCCGAGGCGCAAATATAAAGCTTGGTCTTGTCCTTCGACAGCGTGACGCCGCGGGGCCGCTCACCAACTTCGATCGTATCCACAACCTCCAAGGTGACGGTGTCGATGATCGACACCGTGTCGTCTTTCTCATTGGAGACGTAGAGCAGATGAGCATCGGCGGGCCCGCTGGCTCCGATCAGCATCGCCAAGGCGCAGAGACATACAAGACGCATACACTTCTCTCTTTGAGACGCCGGCACGGTCAGTTGGGCCGGCATTTGGTTTCTGGACCATCAATGCCCAGCGTATCGAGATCGCTGGTCTGATGCAGAAAGCCCTCTAATGGGGCGAGCGCAACCAGCGCACCTGAATGAACCAATGGGATCGGCTGACGCAGTTGGCCATTCCAGGCGCGATAGTCGAGCGCACGGCCCTTAAAAAGCGCGAGCTTGAACTCCGGGCCCTTGATATAGGCCGCCAGCTTTTGAACGTCTGCCGTGCTTTGTCGGGTCACCGCCTCGCCCACGCTGCGCACCGCCGCCCAGGCCGCATAATCGCGCGCCCGCATGTCCCGCTTGGCAACTTCGCGGAACCGGTTTTGCAGCTGGACCGCACCCCACTGCTCCACCGCCCGGTGCCAGCCGACCGGCATCAGTCCCTGGCTCCCCGCCACCGGCCGCGGCAACCACGTGTTGTAGAGAATGTACTGACCGAAATCACCGGCCTCGTCGCTCACCAAGACCACGTCATATTCGGCGTCCTGGGTGAGGCTGGGGACTTCGGCGGCGGCGTTGCGGCGCATGTCGGCCTTCAGCGACCATGACTTCTCGGCGGTGATCGAAGCGCGAAACTTTTCAGCCGATTTGCGAAGTGCCTGCCCAAAGGCCTTGTCGTCGGCTCGGGGGCCTTCGATCAGCATGATCTTGGTCCAGCGTTTTTTGACGAGGAACTGCATCAGCGCATCGGCCAACATCGCGCGGCTCGGCAATGTGTGGAGCAAATTGGCCCTGCAATCTATCTGCCGAAGCCGCGTGTCGGGCGCGCCGGCATTGAAGATCAAGGCGTCCTTCGTCTCCGGTAAATCGGCAAGCGCCAGCAGATCGTCGGCCGGCGCGTTGGCAACGATGAAGGCTGCGCTTTTTTCGGCCAGCGCCTGCTTTGCCTGAGCCAGAAAATCGCCTTCGGGCGGCACGATTACTTCGCGCAAAGCATAACTCTGCTTCAAGAATCGTCCCGTCGTGGCGTTGTCCTCGATGCCGAGTCTCGCGCCTTGGAGTCCATCATCGGCGGGCGGTGTATTTAGGTTGGAAAGCGTCGGGGGCCGGGGTCGCTGATGCACGAGATACAGGATCTCGGTTGTGACTTGGGCGAGGCCCGGCGGCGCGTAGAGCGCCATCCAACAGCACATCGCGACAACAAGCCTGATCCCGCCGGCAATGCTCTTGGACACAATCATTGCACTCCACTGGGTCGCACGCGTCACCCCTCCCCACGTGAGGTCGGATGTAACGTGCGTCAAGCCGAACAGCAAGCCGATCGTCGCCGCACTTGATCATTGACCGTCAACTCCGCTATTGAGCCTGCCGGTGGCGGTGTCATCCACCCGCCGGCCGCTTTTTTCGGGGGAAGCCGCACGGTCTGCGCAATTTGGAGCGAACAGTAATGCTGGAATTGACCAAATGGTTCTTTTGCGCGCTCGCAGCGATGGCCCTCTTCGCGGCGATGGTCACCGCCGCGCTTGGCCACGGCGACGTCCAGCCCCAACCGGTCGACACCACGGGCCTGAAGGAACTGGGCAAAGAGTGGATCGCCACCAACCCCTATCGCGGCGACAAGCTGGCCATCGAGATTGGATCGAGCGGCTACAATCAAAACTGCGCGCGCTGCCATGGGCTGCAGGCGAAATCAGGTGGGCTTGCACCGGATCTGCGTTTTCTCGAGACTGACGAGGAGGGTGATGAGTGGTATGTGGAGCGCGTGCGCAACGGCTTCATCCAGAACGGCGCGACCAAGATGCCGCCCTTTGGCGACCTCTTGAGCCAAGAGGCGCTCTGGGCAATACGCAGCTATATAGATTCCCTGCCCGAGGATTGATCCATGCCGATCGCTTGCACGCAGCCGCCGCCAGAACCGCAATCATGACCGCGCCCCGCCACGCAATTTGTTTTTTAGCCGCGCTGATCGCGCTGGTTTTGCCGTATCAGGCCCACTCGCGCCCGCTGGATGATGTCACGCAAACGGGCTGGTTGCGCATTGCCGTCTATCAAGATTTCGAGCCATTTTCCTATACGGAAAACGGCGAGCTTAAGGGCATCGACGTCGACATCGGCAAGGCGCTCGCCAAGGCGCTCAAACTCGAACCGCGCTTCATGAACCTGCAAGCCGACGAGGACGTCGACGACGATTTGCGCAACGGCGTTTGGAAAGGCCATTATTTGGGCGGCGGCGTCGCCGATGTGATGCTGCACGTCCCCGTCGACCCGGAGGTCAAGCAGCGCAACGAATTTGTGGTGATATTCGGCCGCTACTACACCGAAGGCATTGCGATCGCGGCCAACCCCAAAATGGTCAAAAACGTCATCACGCTGGCGCCGTTCTTGGACGAAAAAATCGGCGCCGAGATCGATACGCTGGCCTCTTTTTATCTGGGCAGCGCTTTTGGCGGCCAGTTGCGCGACAACATGGTGAGCTACAAAACGATAGCAACTGCGGCCGAGGGGCTGAAAAACCGCGAGATCGCGGGTCTGATGGCGATCAAGAGCCAGGCCGATTGGGCGGCGAAAGTGGCCGGAGCGCCGATCGAGGTCGTGCAGCCCTCGATGCCCGGCCTGATGGTGCGAAATTGGGACATCGGCGCCGCCGTGAAATACGATTCACGGGATTTGGGTTACGCCATCGGCGATGAGCTGACCAAATTGCGTAAATCGGGTGAAATGGAAAAGATTTTTGCCAATTATGGTGTTAAACACAGTGTGAAATTCTTAGATTGAGTTCCAGGACATAAGACGTAGACTGGAATTCTGCTTGGCTTGAGACGACCTTCGACTGGAGGACGATGTGCGCACCCTGATCGCTGCCGCCGCCGCACTTTGGTTGAGCCTCGGCGTAGCCGTTGCCGTCGAGCCGCCAGCAGATCCGCTCAACTCGGTCATGTGGGACCAGATGTACGAGCGGCATTTCTCCGGAAAACAGGTCGTCTTTGACGGCAAGGTGAACGTCATCGCCCCCAAGCTGGCCGAGGACCAGACGGCTATTCCCGTCACCGTCGATGCCAGTGCGCTCTCGGGCGTGCGCGAAATCGTGGTGATCACCGACCTGAACCCCATCCAAAAGGTGCTGAGCTACGAGCCGGTGCAAGCCAAACCTTACATCACGTTCCGCTTCAAGGCCGAGCAGGGCACGCCCGTTCGGGCCGCAGCCCTCACCGATGACGGCGTTTGGCACATGGGCGGCGTCTATGTGGACGCTGCCGGCGGCGGCTGTTCCAGCCCGGCGCTGGCGCACGGCAAGCCCGACTGGGTCTCGCGCCTGGCCGAGGTGCGCGCCAAGGTTTGGCGCCAACCGGGGCAATCGGCCGCGCGAATGCGGTTGCGCGTCCAGCACCCGATGGACACCGGGCTCGCCGACGGCATTCCTGCTTTCTTCGTCGAGCAACTCGAAATCCAAGGACGCGACGGCAAGATCCTGGGCAAAATGCGCATCTTTGAACCCGTGTCGGAGAATCCGACATTCACCCTGATGCCCAATTTGGGGCCTGCCGACGATAGCTTGATCGTCAAGGGGCGCGACAATGAGGGCAACCCGATCAACGCCGTGGTTCCCGTCGGCGTGCGGGCAAGCGCGCTCGAGACCGGGGCCAACCGCACAACGCGATGACCCGCGACAAGTCAAAAATTCTCCAGCGCAACGCCGGCGCGCGTTCCGCCACAGCCCTGGGCAGTTGGCCGAGCCAATGGCCCTTCACGCTTGATCGCAGAAGCTTCATGGGCCGGGCCGCAGCACTGGCCGGCGCCGCATTGCTGCCCCGAGACGCCGTTGCGGCACCTCAGCAGTATGATTTGGAAGCGGTTGAAATTGCGCCCGACACGTACGTGGTCTATGGCGCGCGCGAACATTTCTCGCGAAGCAATGGCGGCAATATCGTCAATATCGCCTTCGTCGCGACCGATGACGGCGTCGTCGTCATCGATACCGGTCCCTCGCTACGCTACGGCAAAGCGCTGGCCGCACTGATCGAGGCGACCACAAAACGCCCGGTGGCGCGCGTTTACCTGACACACCACCACCCCGACCACGTCTTCGGAAATCAGGCCTTCGATCCCGCTACCATCGCCTCGTTGCCCGACGTCATCGCCAACATGAAGCTCAGCGGCGAAATGTTTGCCGAAAACATGTACCGCCTCGTCGGCGATTGGATGCAGGGCACCGAGCTGGTGGTTCCAGGCACCGCGCTGGAGAAAAGCTCGGAGCGTTTCGGCTCCAACGAATTCGAGCTGATCCGCATGGCCGGCCACACGAGCTCCGACCTCGTTGTTCTTGATAAGAAGACCGGCGTGCTCTTTGCCGGCGACATCGCTTTCCTCGACCGGGCCGCGACGACGCCGCACGCCGATCTGGCGCTCTGGCACAAATCGCTGAATGAGCTCGAAAAAAGTTCGTTCACCACGCTGGTGCCCGGGCACGGTCCGGCCGAGAAGGGAAAGCGCGCTCTCGCGCAGACCCGCGACTACCTCACCTGGCTCGACACAACGCTAAAGACGTCCGTGCGCGACGGTCTCGATATGAATAGCGCCATGGCGGCGCCCATTCCCGAGCGGCTGCGCTCCATTGCGTTGGCGCGCGAGGAAATGGCGCGCTCGGTGGCGCATCTTTATGCCAAATACGAAGAACCCTACCTGCCAGTCGTCAGCGACCCCAGTTGAGCGGGGGTAGCACGAGCTTTTCAAATTACTGGGTTGGCGAACGTGAATTTGCGGCTACAATCGCCGCGATCCCCGGTCATGGGGCTGAACATGGGCTTCTCGCCCGATTGAACGCTCTCCCCGATGACCATGAAAGACCAAAACAAAAGACCGATGATCGATTTCACTAAATTGCCGTAAGGGAGGAGTTTAAATGATCACTTTTCGAGTGATGTTTCTGCTGCTTGGCGCTTTGATCCTGGCGGCCGTTGCCGCCAGCACGGGCGTTCGGGCCGAAGGTGTCACCAAGCAAGACATCTTGAATGATCAAGCGACCACGACCGACGTGCTCACTGCCGGTCTTGGCCCCCGCGCCCAACGCTGGAGCCCGCTTGATAAAGTCAACAAGGGCAACGTCGCCAATTTGGTGCCGGCATGGTCCTTCTCCTTCGGCGGCGAGAAGCAACGCGGCCAAGAAAGCCAAGCGCTTTACCGCGACGGCGTGATCTATGTGACGGGCTCCTATTCCCGCATGTGGGCCATCAACGCGCGCACCGGCGAGGAAAAGTGGCAATACGACGCCCGCCTGCCGGAGGGCATCCTGCCCTGCTGCGACGTCGTCAACCGCGGCGCCATCCTCTATGGCGATAAGGTCTATTTCGGCACCCTCGACGCCAAGCTCGTGGCGCTCAACGCCGAAACGGGCAAGGTCGTCTGGCGCAAGACCTTGGGCGATTTCAAGGCCGGCTATTCCTATACAGCCGCACCGCTCATCGTTGACGGCAAGCTCATCACCGGCGTATCGGGTGGCGAGTTCGGTATCGTCGGGCGCGTCGATGCCCGCGACACCGAGACCGGCGAGCTGATCTGGTCGCGGCCCGTGGTTGAAGGCCATATTGGCACCTTGAACGGCAAGCCCTCCACCATGACCGGCAAGCTCAACGAGACTTGGCCCGGCGACATGTGGAAGTGGGGCGGCGGCGCCACCTGGCTCGGCGGCACCTATGACCCCGACACCAACCTGATCTATTTCGGAACCGGCAACCCGGCACCGTGGAACAGCTATATGCGCCCCGGCGACAACAAATGGACATCGGCGCGCATCGCCCTCAATCCCGACAATGGCGAAATTGTCTGGGGTTTCCAGGCCACACCGGGCGATGGTTGGGATTATGACGGCGTCAACGAGTTCATCCCCTTCGACATGGAGGTGGACGGCAAGACCGTGAAGGCAGGCGCCAGCGCCGACCGGAACGGCTTCTTCTATGTGCTCGATCGCACCAACGGGAAGTTCATCCGCGGTTTCCCGTTCGTCAAAAACATCACCTGGGCGAAGGGATTGGACGAGAACGGTCGTCCGATCTTCGATCCCAAGTTCCGTCCTGGAAATCCAGCCAAATCCAAGGATCCCAAGAAGGGCTCGGCCATCTTTGCAGTGCCATCATTCCTTGGCGGTAAAAACCACAATCCGATGGCTTACAGCCACCAGACCAAGCTGTTCTATGTGCCCTCGAACGAGTGGGGCATGGATCTTTGGAACACGCCCGTCACCTACAAGAAGGGCGCGGCGTATCTGGGCGCCGGCTTCACGCTGAAGCCGCTGTTCGACTATGTCGGCTCGCTTCGCGCGATCGATCCGGCAACCGGTGAGATCAAGTGGGAGCACAGAAACAAGGCGCCCTATTGGGGCGGCGTTCTCGCCACTGCCGGTGGTCTGGTTTTCATCGGTACGCCAGAGGGCTTCCTCAAGGCCGTCGACGCCGAGACCGGCAAAGAGCTTTGGAAGTTCCAGACCGGGTCGGGCATCGTTGCACCGCCCATGACCTGGGAAATGGACGGCGAACAATATGTCGGCGTCACCTCGGGCTGGGGCGGCGCGGTGCCGCTTTGGGGCGGCGAGGTTGCCAAGCTGGTGAAGTACCTCAATCAGGGCGGCAGCTTCTGGGTCTTCAAACTGCCCAAGAAGCTTGCGGCCAACTGACGCTGATAGATGACACAACACGGCCTCTCCGCGGCACCGCGGGGAGGCCAAAAGCCCACGGCATCGCACTCCAGCGAAGCGACCGGGCATTGGGAGACTACATGGCGAAATTGTCCAAGCTGCACTGCGACTGGGTCTGATCCATGACCTGCGCCATGCGATTTTTAATTGTCGAAGATCATCCTCTGTTTCAGCAGGCGCTGCGTGCACTGTTGCGTCAGACCATGCCGGAGTCCGAAGTTCTCGTGGCCGCTTCAATCGATGAAGCAATCGAACTTCTTCAGCAAGACGGACGCGTCACCCTTGCACTCCTCGACCTGCACCTACCCAGCACGCGGGATTTTTCCGGGCTGTTGAAGCTGCGCAAAAAATTCCCGCGGGTTCCATTCGCCGTCGTATCGAGCCTGGACGACCCGGACATCGTGCGCGAAGCCATAGGCTTTGGCGCCATGGGCTTTATTCCCAAGTCCTTCGTCAAAGACGACTTCAAGCGCATTATTTCGGGAATTCTCGCAGGCGACATCTATGTGCCTCCCGGACTGATAGATGCCAAGCCCTGCGAGGCCAGGACCAAACGCGAGCAGATTTGCCGGGGACTCCAAAGCCTGACACGCCGCCAGCTGACCGTTCTGCAAAAGATCCGTGAAGGAAAACCCAATCGTGAGATCGCCGCCGATCTCGGCGTGCGCGAGACGACCGTCAAGGCCCACGTCTCGGACATTCTGCAAAAGCTCAACGCCTTCAGCCGCACCCAGCTGGTCGCCATCTCCAAATCACTGGAATTCGACCAGATCGCCTCCGACCGCATCTGAGCGGAACCGTAATCCGCTCAGCGTAATTGTCATGGCGCGTTGATCAACGAATTCATCACCGAACGCAGATCGGCCGGATTAACCGGCTTGGTCAATGGCTGGCAATTTGCGAGTAACACGCGCTGATAGGTACTGGGGCTGTGATCGGCGGTCACGACAATGGCTGGCACTTCGAAGCGGTCGAGCTGACGAATCGCGTGGATCGCGTCCAGTCCGGTCCGATCGTCACCCAGATGATAGTCGGCGACGATGAGGTCGGGTGACTTACCTGCCTGCTTGACCCGCTCGACCAGCTGATCGACGTTTTGGGCGATGATCGTGTTGCATCCCCAGCGTTGCAACCGCATATCGAGGGCAACAAGCACGTTTTCGTCGTCTTCTATCACCGCCACAACGCAGTCGTTCAGCACCCGGTCGAGGGAGGGTAACGCGGCAGCGGCGTTGGGCGCATCCTTGTGTTGCCGGCCCCACATGGGAACATCTACCCAGAACACCGAGCCCTCGCCCGGATAAGATCGCAGGCCGACATCATGCCCCAGCACTCTGGCGATGCGCGTGACAATGGCGAGCCCCAAACCCAACCTATGCGCCGTACCCTCGTCGGAGGCGCCGATGCGGTAAAACTCCTCGAAGATCGCACTGTGCTCTTCAGGGTTAATGCCGACGCCGGTATCCCACACTTCAATGCGGACGTTCTCGCCTTTCAGCCGGCATCCGACCAACACCTTGCCTTGTTTGGTGTAGCGAAGGGCATTGGAAACGAAATTCTGGAGGATACGGTGCACCAGGACCGCATCGGAACGAACGATAAGTGAGGAGGGCACGACCTGCAATTCGAGCCCCCGGGCAACCGCCGTGGCTGAGAAATCGATTTTCAGGCTTTCCAATATTTTCGAAAGCGCCAAGCCGCCGATATGGGGCCGCATGACGCCGGCGTCGAGCTTCGAGATATCGAGCAATGCGCGCAACAGACGCTCGACCGTCTCGAGCGAATGCTCGGTCTGCGTTATCAGACTAGCGGCATCGCTTTCGGCCAGGTCGTCGGTCAGAATCGAGATCGACAACCTTGCGGCATTCAAAGGTTGCAACAAGTCATGCGTCGCAGCCGCCAAAAACCGCGTCTTGGAAAGATCGGCCTCTTCCGCCAACTCCTTTGCAATTCGCAGTTCATGATTGGCCTGTTCGATCTGTTGCAGAGCGCCCCGCAAACGATTGGTGCGCTCAGTCACGACGTCCTCGAGCAGGATTGCGGTTTGGAACAGCGAGTAAGGACTTCCCTGTGGATCGACCGTCTGCTCGACCCGTTGCATCAGCACGCGGTTTATTTTCTCCAACCGCTCGATTTTTTGTTCCAGTGCCTTCACGCGGCCGCTGCCGCCCGACCCATTAACCGGCTTGGAGTCGAACAGAACGATCTCGTCCTCGTCTTGCGTTGTAAAATCCTTGGGGCCGACCATTTGCGTTCTCGTGTGCTAACGGGGTCCGATTGCGATTCCGGTCAGTGTCTGGTTGAGGTGCATGGCACGAAACTGCTCCCCATAGCTATGGAAGCCCACCACCTGGTTTTCGGCGTAGATGGCCTCGACGCGCTGCTTCAATTGATTGCTCTCAATTTCCAACCGCCGGAACAAGCACTCAAATCCCAGAATCAATTGCGGCCGATGCACTTGCGCCTTGATGTCGTCGAACGTCGACCTGATGTTGTCAATGATGTCATCGGCCCGTGCCAATGTGAAAACGACGCCCGTGTCCACCGCACTCATGAACGCCAACCCATCGCCTTTACATACGCCTTTGATGGCGCGGGCGTAAAAGTTGTCGCCCACACGGACTGCAAGCGGATGTCTGGCGAACTTGGTGGGACTGAGCTCATCCATAGGCAAGCCGACAGCGGCGGCATATTCGTGTGCGGCCGGCGCCGCATTGAATTCGTGAACGATGCGACGGTCGGCATCGGCCTTGGTCACCACCAGCCGCACATTTGTCGGCTCGTAATGGTCGCAACTGAATGCACAGAATGGCAGCTGGCTGCGCGCGATCAGCAAGACCGCCGCATCTTCGTAGACCCCGCCCTTGAACATGATCTTTGTGCCGGTGAAGGTCATTTGGTCGGCGGCCGATGCGCCAACCAAGGGCGCGCCGCGAAGCGACGCGTTGAAAGCTGCCGCCAGTTGGTCCTCTTGCTGTGAGAGGCCATCGGCAAACATCAGCCCGAAAGTATCGCTTCGATTGAGACCGCCGACTCGGCGATCCAGCGTGTAAAAGGCATCCTGCACGAGGCTGCCCACGTCCTGGGTCCTGAGGGAATGCAGGTCTTCAACCAACTTGGGCACAAAGGCGAATGTTTCCGTCGAAAATCCGACCGCGACGATCGATCCCTCACGCATGCCTTGCGGCGAAAATTCGCCCGCAGTCGTGCAGCCGACCACGATCGCGGGCGCAAACACGTTGTTCAATGCTTGCGCCAGGTTTTCAGCGTCGAAGCGTGGTGAAAAGAAGACCAGCAACAAGCTGAGATAATGCCCGCTCAACTGCTCCTGCAGCGCCGATACGGCATCCTCGACGCGCTCCTCGTACGTCGTGGCGTACCAGATATCAGTGGTCGGGGGTCTTACGTCGCGCGTTTCCATGTCACAACTCCGGCGCACCAGCCAGCGCGGTTACTCCACGCTATACGTGTAGCGCGTCACTTACACCCGCTGACGCGTAAAAACACTAACGCCCCCAAAAAGAGCGCCCACCACACTGCGCCGAAGTCTGAAGTGTGAAGTCCGGGCGGAGGAGCGCCTCCGCCCGGCTTGTCTTTGCAGCTCAAGGAGGTTGGATTTGGATATCCACCCCCCAAACGCCGCCGTCAAAGGGCAATCAGCCCATGGGCGGCATGGCCTCGAAGGTCGGCAGTCCGCCCTTGACGACGTCCTGGTCCCAGCCGTGGCCGCTCTTGGTGTAGATCACCATTCCGGGCTCGAACTGGCTGGGATCATCCAGCGAGCCTGCTTTCATGATCATCACGTCGGGTATGCCCGACGAGACCGTGTAAAGAGGTCCACCGCAATTGGTGCAGAAAGCTCGCCCGACGGTGTTCCCGGCGTCAGACGTCACTTCGTAGACCTTGGTATCGCCGGTCACATTCACACCGGCCGTTGGAACAGCAAAGATGGAGCTGTGCCCACCACCGCTATTTTTTTGGCAATCGGTACACTGGCAGTGACCGCCGAAAATGACGTCGCCACTCGACTCGTAACGAACGGCGCCGCAATGGCAGCCACCTTTTAAGTCAGCCATACAATCCTCCAACATCTAACATGAAAAAACTTTACTCAATGAACTCACAGTGGAGTTCCCGATAAAGTAATGAGTCACGTGGTGCAGGGTCAACATCAGAAAAATCAGTACCAGGCGCAACATGATCGCCAAGCACGGAGGCACGTTCAGCCAGTTGGCAGCGCGGCGGTTCCGTTGCACGCGATCTGCAAGGTATCCAAGCGCGTTGTCGACTAGCGGTCGGTAATATATATTCAAGGCGCATCAATAACATACATGCTGTAAATGCAATACAATGAGGGTTGGACATGCTTCTCTACGCCACTTTGACATTCACTGTTGCCGCCATTGGCGGAATCTACATGGCTTACCGCATCCTGAACGGCGAGCTTGCGCCCTGGGCTGTATCGCTACTGCACGCCGGACTTGGCGCTGCTGGTCTTGTCATGACGACGCTGGCCGTAATGGCTGGCGCCGGGGGTCCCGTGATGGGGCCGATGACGCTGATCACGCTGTTGATCGCCGCCCTTGGCGGCTTCTATCTGGCTAGCATTCACATGAGAAAACGCGTGGCGTCGTCGGGTTGGATCATCACCCATGCCACCGTCGCCATTACCGGTGTCCTCTTTCTAATCGGCATCGCCTTTCTCTTCGAGACGTTGACCCATTCATTGCATTCCGATGTCAACAATCTGAAGGGCGTGCTGCAAAAGTCAAAATAACGTCCACCGTTATAGCGCAACCGGCGGCATTACGCATCTTGCTGTCCGAATGTCGCTGACCTAAACTCTTGCTGTACCGCTGAAATCACTAATAGCTGAAATCACTAATAGCTGAAATCACTAAACTAATAAGAGTGGACACTACGAACCTGGGAGGAAATTTACATGCAATTCGCAATTTACGCTGTGGGCATTTTTGTCGTCGCTGCCTTGGGCGGCCTATTCATGGCCAACAAAATTATGAACGGCAATCTTGCGCCCTGGCTGGTTTCATTCGTGCATTTGGGCCTTGGGGTCGCTGGTCTGGCGCTCACGTTTTTAGCTGTGATGGCAGGCGTCGGCGGCGCCATGGGCTTTATTGCCTTGGGCGTGCTTGCAGCCGCGGCTGTGGGCGGTCTCGTCCTGTTGTTGCCCTTTCATTTGCGCAAGAAGTTGGCGCCCAACTGGATGATCATCGTGCACGCCAGCATCGGCGGTCTGGGCGTTCTTCTGCTCCTCTTGGTCGCCTTCGTGCTTAACGTCGATCCGAACTTGATGGACCCCAACGCAGTCCCGCCAAATTTGCGCTAAACGCCAAAGGCACGATAACGAAGAGTGCGCATTTTTGGGCACCCGCTGCACCCCATGGTGGTGCATTTCCCCATCGCCCTTTGGACGCTGGGAACATGTTTCGACTTAGCTGTCCTGGCGGGCTGGCCACAGTTTTGGCAGCCCGCCGGACAGTTGATCATAATCGGCCTCGCCATTGGCGTGTTGTCCGGCATTGCCGGTGCGATCGACTTCGTCGCCATGAGCGACGACGAAGCCGCGCAAGACACGGCCATGAAGCACATGATGCTGATGGGAACGGCATGGTCGATCTATCTGTTTGCTTACCTGCTTCGCCTCGAGGCCGGCAGCATGGCGCCTGGGCCATCGCTCATGCCGGCATTGCTGTCGCTGGCTGGCTTTCTGACAATGGCGCTGGGCGCTCACTACGGCGGTGCCCTCATCTACACCCACGGCGTTGGCGTCGTTCTCAAGAAAGACGGATCTCGCCAGGGTTGACCCCCGGTCTGGATTCACGATGCGCCGCCGACGCAGGCCGCCACGCCGTCGTCTGGCTTCACCACTTTTTTCAATGAGTTAGCAGTAAATCGTTCTCTGCGGACAGGGCAATAGGTAACGCCGTAGGTAACAATTCAGAAGGTGTTTGCCGCTACGTGGACAGTACCGAGATTGCGGGGCGCGCGCGCCACTCTTGCACCAGCTCCGCGCCTTCGGGCGTGCTGGCGAACTGATCTAAATCGGCGTCGCTAGCGGCTCGAGCCCCGCCCGAATGCAACGCCAGTTCGGAAACGACGGCTGCTTGTGGAATTTCGCATCTGGCATCCTTGTAATCGCAGCAACGGGCGTTAGCTCACTGGCATCTTTGGTAGGTCCGGGTTGTTTTCTGGCCCCACTTGGGTATGCGCCCGACGATGCGCATTCGCCCGTCTTTCAGCATTTCGATTGTCTTGAGTTCCGAGAACTCCTCGCCTTCGGCGAAGCAGGCTGACTGAATGAGGAATTTCTCGCCGTCTTTCTCGATGTTCTTGATGTCGCAATCGCTCTCATACTCGTTCACCTTCTTTGAGGTGATCTCGAGGTGCCCAAAGATCTGTCGAGAACAGATCTTGCTCAAGGATTCGGTCTGCTCGAGCGGCTTCGTGGCCCATCGGCCGAGAAACGGGTAGGAGGGAGCTTCAGCAGCATCTGAAACGTCGTAGCGTTCTTGTAAGTGATCGATGCGGTCACGGGTGTGCTTTAACTGGCACAGCATCATGAAATTGGGGGTGCCTGAACCACCCCAGTACTCATATCGCACGACACCGCAGTCTTCTTGGCGGAATGCTAGCCACTTGCGCTGGGCTTCCGACAACCCATTTCTCCAGTCCTGACGCTGTTTCGCCTCTGGATAGTCGGCGCGCTCAATCTTTTCGAGAATGCTTTTCAGCAGACGCTCAAGCTCGCCGTCTGAATCTTTGATCAGCTTGTTGAGACAATCGCCGTAATCCACGGTGCTTTGCGCGTCGGGGCACAGCGTATCGAGGTCTTGCGCAAGAACGGCGCCACCGAAGCTGTTTGCGAGAAGAACAATACTTGCCGACAGGATTTTCGTTGCCACTTGCTTTTCGCAAAAGGTCGAGGTCATTGCACACCCATGGACGCCTCAAAAACCATTCGGTGTGGAAAGAGACTACTGATGGGGCATAGTGGCATTGACGAGGGTCAAGACCATTTGTGTCGGGTAACCTGTATCAAGCCCAAAGAACTATGCGTGCGTATGTCCGCTTTTGGCTATTAGCGGACATTCCAGCCTGAGCGGTGTTATGTCCGCTTTCGGGGGCAAAGCAGACTCAATCAGGCTCTCGCAGGAATCACCTGTTGACATGTTGGACACCGCTCCGCGTTCGCCAGTTCTTGTGGCGTCCAGTCGATATTGTAGGCCTTAGCGAGCTTCGCGGCATAAAGCGGATCAATCGCTGCGACCTTTTTTAAAACCTCAACGGGATTGCTGTGTGCCGTAGCGTCTTTCGCTGTAGCCGCCTCTTCCTTCTCGATCCGGTGCAACACCTCGGCCGCGCGGATCGCATGGTTCTTGTCATCACCGCGCGCGTGACGCCAGAGCAGACGCTTTAATTCCTCTGCGTCGCCAGGTTCGTCTGGCAAGCCGAAGCCCTCACGCTTAGCTAGAGCGAGGAACGCCTGCACCTTTGGCGAGTTATAGGCCTTGTAGCCCGCTGAGCGTAGTTGATCATCGGTGCCACCATAGCCCGCCTGTCGGGCTGCCTGTGTCCTGTTTGCGCCGCGCAAGATGGCGCGGGCAAACGCCCGTTGCATGTCGCTCAGACCGCAGGTCTCGGCGGCTTGATCGAAGTCAAACCCGTCGCGTTCTGCATCTTCTATGTTGCGGCTCATGAGTCATCTTCGTGCTTTGTTCTATCAAATCTTAGCATCGCCTCTCTGTCAGGGGGCAAGCTTTCGAAGACCAATGGGTGCTTAGACAACAAATTTCTGAAATGTGCCGGAGTTAATCTGCGACCGCTCATTATCGAACCGGCCAATCGCATTTGCGGCGCCCACGTTATCCCGTTTCTAGGAGGCTTTCATGAACACATCCCCCCAATTAGACGAAGTCCAATACCCCGGCATCAGCAGCTTTCAATCACCCCTTGTTTCCTTCGCTACAAATATTCAGGCAGAAGCCTTCCGCCTCTACGGCCAGCGTATGAAGGCCTATTTGGAGCTACCCTCGAACCTGGTCGAATGCCGCACTCCTGTCGATTTGGTAGGCGTACAGATGCGCTTCTTGGCTATCCTTCAGCGGAACTACGCGGAAGCAACTGAGCGCTTGCTCGACACCGCTGCATCGGAACAGGCGCCTGAACCGGTGGAACAGGATGAGGTGACTGCCATCACGAGGCGCGCTGCCTAAAGATTGAAGTGCGCGTGGACGTTCCCAGTCCCACTGAGTTACCCAAATTGCGCCCGGCGTGTTGCCCTATTCCGTATAACTTTTTAGTGCACGCCGGATTTGGGCGACAACTTGAAATTGGCCGGATGAACGACGGCTGATAGCGCCGACACCGAAAGTCCAAGGGGGGGGTGGCCTATGGTCCAAATCCCCCCCAAACCACCTAAAATCCGCAGAAATTCAGGGGTCTGTTGCCTATAGTGTCACCTATCGTACTTGGTGCTGCTGAATGGCATTCACGAGGTCGTCGGTTCGATTCCGTCTGGCTCCACCATTTTTTTCAAGGGGTTACAGATTTTCCCCGTCGATTGAATATTCTCTAGCAATCAAATAGCAATCAGCAGAACCAAATCTGATTGCCAAATTGGCAGCTATTTTTACGAGCAGATCCCGCCCGCATAGATGGAGTGGAAAAATTGTCGCTGACACACAAAACACCGGTCTTAGCGGTTTAGACAAACACCGGGTGTGGGATCAGAAACCAGCACCACACCAAATCCTTCAAGCACCGCAACCACCCGTTCGATGGTGCTACACGTATCAGTGATCCGATCTTTGCGCTCCATGTAGCGGATCGAATTGACGTGCAGGCCCGTTGCTTTGGCTAGTTCCACCTGCTTGATGCCGGCAAGCGCGCGGGCTGCTTTAAGCTGCCGCCCGGTCCGCAGGTTGGTGCGGATCATTTTATCGGCTCTGGCGCTTTATCGGTGCCATTGGAAGCCCCAAGCCTATCGCGCTGCCTCTGTTCCCACTCTTCGACGGACTTCATTGGTACAGGCATCCGGACCACAAATTGTCTGTCACGCTCGACGTTATTATCGCCCGCTAACAGTCGTGGATGCAGGTAGGGTGCTGCCGTTCGCGCCATAGCATCACGTCTTGATGGCTCAGCCGCCTCATCGCGCATGACGCGGATCATGTATTCCAGCGGCGTTTCACCGCCTTCGGCAATGGCCCGGCGCGTGTCCGACGTGAGCTTGTTGGGCGTGCCCTTTTGCCGGCCACCCGTTTTGAGGCCTTGTGCCATGAGTAATCCGTCTATTTCGCTCTAGTTTAGATCGGCGATCCTATATGGCAGGGATGACGGTATCTATATACCACATGTAGTTGGTGTATTCACAATCAAAGGCCGGTTCTGAATGTCTGCTATTAGGGGTAAAGCGGTCGTCACCGCTGATGCGACGTTATGTCCGCTAATGACCCAAAGCGGACATTGGGCCATCCGCACAAACGTGACATCCAGCCGCCGCCGGATATAGACTTATTACTCTGCAATCTGTTGTCGCAAGAGATGTCCGATGATCCGGTTCGTTATTGCCTTTGCTCTAGCGGCGCTGAGTGTGTTGGCGGTGCTGTTTCTCGATGCCCGTCTCGTAGGCGTGCGGGCGGATGAGGCGGATGATTGCGTTGAAGGAAAGGGCGATACCAAAATTCAGGGGTGTTCCCGTATCATCAAGTCCGGACGCCTACGTGGAAAACCGATCAGCAAGAAAAACATTGCCGACGTTTACACCAATCGGGGCAGAGGCTACCTCGACAAGGGCCAATACGACCGCGCCATCGCCGATCATAACAAGGCAATTGAGCTCGCCCCAAAAATTGCCGCCTACTATTTTAACCGCGGCCTAGTCTACTCTGACAAAGACCAACCCGAGCGTGCGATCGCCGACTACGACCGCGCCATTGAACTCAACCCCAAATACGCCAAGGCCTATTTCTATCGGGGCACCGCTTACGATGATATGGTCGAACCGGAGCGCGCCGGCCTGGACTTTGGCAAAGCCATCGAAATCGACTCGAACTACGTCGATGCCTATATAAGCCGTGGTGGGGTCTTTTTCTTGATGTACTTCTTTGCTGATCCGGATACCGCCAATTTGCGGCTCGCGATCGCTGACTTCGACAAGGCCATCAAGCTCGACCCGAAAAAGTCCTCGGCCTATAATGGCCGCGCTGAGGCTTACCGCGAAATCGGCGAATATGACCGCGCTATCGCCGACTATAACAAAGCCCTCAAGCTCAGGCCGAAGTGGGCCATGGTCTATAATAGTCGGGGGCTAGCTCATAAGAAAAATGGGCAGAGCGACAAAGCCATCGCTGACTTCCGGAAGGCCGCCAAACTGGACACGACCAAATACCATTACAAAGGAAATCTTCTCCAGAGCCTGGGCGCCTCAGCTGCCACGACCAATACCGCTGTATCAAAGAAAAACGGCGGAAAGACCACAACATCAACCAATGTGTCTGAAGATATGGAGATCACGTTCTGGAACAGTGTGAAGGACTCTGGCGACCCAGTCATGTTGCAGGCCTATCTCGATCAGTTTCCCAAGGGGACCTTCGCGGCGCTGGCGAAGATCAAGCTCAAGAAAGCTCAGTAGGGGCTCGTACCATCCTTCTGCTGATGTCCGCTTTTGGCTATTAGCAGACGTTCGATAGCTCGCCGCGTGAGGTCTGCTTTCGGGGGTGAAGCGGACTCCCATTAGGGCCGCGCACTACGTCCGCTCCTGACCCAAAGCGGACGTTCTACGACGACGCGATTGCGGCCTCTCGCTCGCATGATCCGGACAAACTTGCTAGGCTCTAACCCTGTCGCGGATCGGGGCATGTCATGACCACTCCCTCAAAGCCTCTCCAAGAGGCGACCCTCGGTCAGAAATTTGAACGCTGCTGGGAGGGTGATGCCGCAGCCCTAAAGCTTGTCTCCGCTGCTCTATCATCCTCAACAGATCAGCGTGAGGCTGACCCTTCGTCATCGCTGGCGAGGGGTTGAGTACCCAGAAGAAAATACAAAACTACGGAGCAAGACCATGTCGAAGATCCGAAAAGCCCCTACCACCCCTATCATCGTAGCTGCCGCAATGTTGGGGGCAGCCTTAACCACCTTCGGGGTCGATGCCTCCGCATTCGGATCGAGAGCCGGATGGATAAAAGACATGGTGACAATTGGAGGCCAGGCCCCACAGGGACGGACCATACAAAAGCACGCCCGACCGCCTCAATGGCAGAGAACGCCGCACGCCACCAAAGCATCAAGTAAGAACCAGCAAGAATGCAAAGCGCGTTGCCAGGCGGCTGGTAAAGTCGTGCTAGAGCAGAAGTTATCCAATTGCGCGAAAGGTTACAAAGACACCCGAACTGGAAAAATCATGACTGCGGAAGAATGCCAGGCAATGGTCGAGGGTATCACGAAGAAATGCATTTTAGAGAGATGTGCCCCTTAGTGCAGGGAGGCGAAGGTACCGCCAGTAGCGCGGGCGAGAGAAAGCCGGGGTGAATGGCGCGGTCGGCACCTTGCGAAGCGCTTGTCCGACCCTAGGGCTAGATGGCGTCCTATTGCGAGGACGCCGCCCAATGACCATGAGTAGAACTGAGCAATATGGAGTTTCTCACCGGCAGAACCGCCTCACCCCATGCCCAGCCAAGCCATCGCCTAACGTACATCTCAAGCGGTGAGACGGCTGACCGCGTCCCCTGCTCCTGCTCATAAAGCCGAGACGACGAATGTCCGCTAATGACCCAAAGCAGACTTTAGCTACCCGCGCAAACGTGACAATCAATCTCCGCCGCGCATAGACTGGTTGCTTGAGACTTCATCTTCGATGAGTGGCGTCCGATGTTTAGGATTTTGGCGGTTCTTCTGACACTCGCGGTTAGTGCGACACTGGCCCAAGCCGACTCATGGGACGACTGCGGGCCACATGACGATACCGATCGAACAATTCTGGGTTGTACGGAGATCATCGAATCGGGGCGAGAGAACCGGAAGAACCTGAGTGTCGCCCACAGCAACCGGGGCCTCGCCTACGGCGAAAAGGGCGACGACGTCCGCGAATTTGCTGACTACAGCAAGGCCATCCAGATCGATCCGAAATACGCTAACGCCTACTTCCTACGCGGCCTCACCTATTCCTTTAAAGGAGAGTATGACAACGCCATCGCCGACTACAGCAAGGCCATCCAGATCGAACCGGATGACATCTCCGGCTTCAGTGACCGCGGTAACGCTTACTTTGAGAAAGGAGAGTATGACAACGCCATCGCCGACTACAGCAAGGCCATCGAGCTCGATCCGGAATACGCCGAATTCTACGAATTACGCGGTAACGCTTACTCTGAGAAGGGCGAGTATGACAACGCCATCGAGCTCGAACCGAAAAATGTCTTCGCGTACGACAGACGCGCATGGACTTACTTTAAGTGGGGCAAGGCGGCCAAAGGGCTGCCCGACGCAAACAAGGCGTTGGAATTGGGCCGCAATAACGCTACCGCTTTAGACACGCGCGGTCACATATATGAGGTTCTTGAACAGAAGGCTAAAGCCATCGCCGACTTCCGGAAAGCTATCGAACTGGGCTCGTCCAATGAGGAGAGCAAGAAGGCCCTCAAGCGCCTTAGCGCTACGGAAAAGAAAAATGATGACAAGACAACGGCGACAACCGGCACGTCTCAGGACATGGAGATCACGTTCTGGAATAGTGTGAAGGACTCCGACGATCCGGCCATGCTGCAGGCCTATCTCGATCAGTTTCCCAAGGGGACCTTCGCGGCGCTGGCCAAAATCAAGCTAAAGAAGGCTCAGTAGGGGCTCATTGCATACCTGAAGCCAAAGTCCGCTTTTGGCTAGAAGCAGACATCCCAAGCTATGTGGATTTATGTCCGCTTTCGGGGGTAAAGCGGACATTCATTGCCACCCTAGCAAGGGCCGATTTCTTCTGTCGCGAAGGTGGCTGATAATGTCTACGTATCGGCTGGTGCCGGTGCTGGGTTGTCTGAGAATACGAACGGCGCGAGCGGGTGTGATGATGGCGTGGTGATGGCTTCTGTTACCCTTGCCGACCTTCTCCGCGACGGCAAACGCCTCTGGGCCTACTGCCTACGGTGTCAGCACAACCAATTCCTTGATCCCGACAGCATCCCATTGCCAGCTAGCTTCCCGGTCCCTGAAGTCGGCAGCCGAATGAAGTGTTCCAAATGCGGGAACCGCTCAATCCACACCAAGCCCGAATGGTTCATGGGGAAGGATGAGGCGTGGGGCGATAGCTGCTGATCAACCCGCCTATTGGCGCGACAGCTTCTCTAATTCGCCAGCAAGGGCCTTTTGATGTGCGGCGTCGCGCGCTAGCACCCACCAATAGGTATAGATGAAACCGCCGAGCCATATGAGGCTCGCAATCGCACGGATATAAAAGGCGGCGTCGGCGAGAAACATCCCGCCAAATATGCCCGGCACGAACAACATGAACCAGACTGTGTAACGCTCAATTTTGGTGGGTTCTGGTGAAATGTCATGCGCCCGCTGCTTGGCAAGCTCTCTTAGACGTTTCTTCTCAGCCATACCTAAATCCCTATGGCAGATTTTTCAGATCAGCGCGCTTCTTGAATGATGTGGATTAGGGTGGGTTGTCCCAGATTACGAAGGGTGCGAGAGCATGCTTGGTGATTAGCGTCGCCGCGCATTGCTTCTCAGGGAATGAGAACGATCTTTCCATATGCGCCCGGCTGCAGGACCGCCACGTGAGCTTCGGCTGCATCGGCCAATGGCATCTCTTTGCCGATGATGGGCCGAAGCGTGCCGTCGGCGACACCGGCGAGGATATCTTTCATCATTGGTGCGATCTGCTCCGGCGTCGCGTTCCACAGGGCAATGCCCCGGATGTCCAACTCCTTCATCATCGCGACGCGTGGCGAGATTGTTATCTCCCCGCGGTTGCCGATTATGATGATCCTTCCATACTTTGCCGCTAGATCCATATCAGCAGCAAGATTGACGTCGGCAAGCATCTCCAGGATCAGTTCGGGCCCCTTGCCGCCGGTGAAGTGTGTGACCTGCTCAAGATAGCCCTCTTTTGTGTGATCCACCGCAAGATCGGCGCCTTCGGCAAGTACCAATTCCAAACCTTTGGCCGTGCCGCCGCTGCCGATTACCGTCAGCTCGGCGCGTTTCGCCAGTTGTATCGCCGATGTGCCGACAGAGCCGCTGGCGCCGTGAATGAACACCGTTTCACCGGCACGGGCGCCGCCCCGTTCGAAAAGCGAATAATGTGCAGTGGTGTAGGAAACGCCGAAAGCCGCCGCCGCAGCGAAGCTGACGCTCGAAGGCAAGGGCAGCACCTCGCTCGCCTTGCGCTTGACCTTCTCGGCATAGCAGCCCGTCAAATCGAAGCTCAGTGCCGTGCCGACAAAGACCCGGTCGCCCACCGAATAGGTATCAACACCCGCGCCGATCGCTGCCACGATACCGCCCGCGTCGCCGCCGGGGATATAGGGCAGGTCCGGAACAATCGCATATGTGCCGTTCCGCATATAGGTGTCCGCCGGGTTGACCCCTGCTGCGCCCACGTCGATCACGACTTCATCTGGCCCCGGGACCGGATCGTCAACTTCATCCAGCTGCAGGACTTCGGGCCCGCCGAAGGAATGGGTACGGATCGCTTTCAATTTTCGGCCTCCTCTTAGCCGATATGCCCCAGATAAGGCTGCCTCGGACATTAAGGTTGGCATGAACGTCAAGGTTGGCGATTAAAAGGCTGCACCGACTTGGACCTGCTAGAAGCAAAAACGCTGGTAATGCGTAATTGATGTAACAGCCCATCGGGTGTGTCGTGGTTCGGTCGCGCCCCAACCCCCTTATGGTATACTATATGTGTACCCTGAATTGGGACCGGCGAGGGTCTGGGATTGGGGTTCGCGGTCCTAAAATAAGGACACTTTTGGTGGTCTAGTTGGTCCTTCGCGGTGGCGTTCAATGACGGCACGACGCTTGTTGGAGACTATAGCGCAGGGTCCGATGGCACCAGCACTGGCTCGGTCGTGGCGGATGTCCAGGTCGGCCAGAGCATTCTCGGCACCGACGGTAGCGACATTCTCATCGGTAGTGACGGCAATGATATCATCGATGGCGGCGCTGGAGACGACATCCTCGATGGTGGTCCGGGCCGCGACACACTTATCGGCGGGAGCGGTGCCGACACGTTTGTGATTGGCGACGGCCTCGACACCATCCTCGATTTCAATCTGCTCGATGACAAGTTGGACCTCTCGACGCTGCTCGACGCCGTGTTCGATGGTGAGACGGACAACATTGATGACGCGGTGCGTATCGAGTCGGACGGAAGTGACGCAACCGTCAAGGTCGACGCCGACGGTCAGAATAGCTTTAATCCAGCAAATGCAATTGATGTCGCTCTGCTGAGCGGCATTGGATCGGGCGTCAACGTCAGTGTTGTAGTCGGCGATGACGACGTTTCAGTCACATCTGTCGTGGCATGATGTCCGCTTTTGGCTAAAAGTAGACGTTCGATAGCTGGCCGCATGAGGTCCGCTTTCGGGGGTAAAGCGGACATTGAATCAACCTGCCCGAAATACAATCCAGACGTTAATTTTGGTCATGGACCGAATGATCGGAAGTCAAAATGGCGTAGAAATGTCCGCTACAATCGAGATCAAAGCTGGTTTTTATGATTGCTATTTGATTGCTAAGGGTACGGCCTAAAATCCGTTCGGACTCTAAGTCATTGAAAAGAATGGTGGAGCCAGACGGAATCGAACCGACGACCTCGTGAATGCCATTCACGCGCTCTCCCAACTGAGCTATGGCCCCATAAAGGGTATGAAAGACGGGCCCAGAACCCGGCTGCTTCGTCATTAGACAACTTTGGCAAAATCAAGCACGCCAATGCGCTTGGCGCAAGGCGGCGGTGATCCCGCGACTATTCTTTGGGTTCAATGGGCGCCCCGATAATACCTTTGACATCGGGCTCACCTTCTTCGTCTTCCTCTTCCAGGAACGTGTCATCGTTATCGTCGTCGGGAATATCTTCGTCTACGTCGCCCAGAACCGCGATCACCTCTTCGTCTTCGATGTCTGTGTCATCGTCACCGGCGGCCTCGGCCGCCCCAACCTCATCTAGACTGATGAATTCCGGCTCGTCGGCAGCGGGTGTGGGTGTGGGTGTGGGTGTGGGTATGGGTGCCGCTTCTACGACTTCTTCCTTAACTTCTTTAACTTCTTTCTCGACGGGAGGCGCCGGTTTGGCCACTTTTTCACCAGCAAGCGGTTTGCCGCAAACAACGCATGCCGTTGGTTCACGACCGAGATCGTAAAACTTGGCCCCACAGCTCTTGCAATGTCGTTTTTTACCTCGCGTGGCGTTCGACACGGGCTTTCCCCAAATCTTGATCGCAGCGGCCACCCATTGCCACGATGTGTCCCGGCTGTCAAAACCAAAAATGCACGCGCTTCCCGCCAAAAATGACTGCCATTGACAGCACTTGCCGTCGGCGGCTGAATGGCGGCGGCGCGGGAGCCGCTCTGACCAGGGACCCTACGACGCATCGAACTTGCGCACCACCTTCGGATTTCACTATGCCACAACCGCTGACTTCGTTGCCTTCAGGCCCCATCAAGGGCCGTGTGAGCGTGCCGGGCGACAAGTCCATCTCTCACCGGGCCTTGCTGTTGGGGGCGCTTTCAACGGGCACAACGCGCATCACCGGATTGCTCGAGGCAGATGACGTCAAGGCGACGGCTCAAGCGATTGCCGCCCTAGGCGCGCAGGTAACGTGCGAGCCACCCCAATGGATAGTCAAAGGGCGCGGTGTGGGCGGACTACTGCAACCCGATGCTCCCCTTGACCTTGGCAATTCCGGTACCGGCGCCAGGCTCCTTATGGGCGCAATTGCCGGTCACGACATCACCGTGACCATCACCGGCGACGCATCCTTGCGTGCCCGGCCCATGGCGCGCGTTCTCGAGCCGCTGCGCCAGATGGGTCTGTTGGTGGCAGATGAGCGCGAAACGCTGCCACTCACCCTGATCGGCACGTCCGATCTGCTTCCAATCGATTATGTGCTGCCGGTTCCCTCCGCCCAGGTGAAATCGGTCGTACTGCTCGCCGGACTCCACGCGCCGGGCCGCACCAGCGTGATCGAAGCGCTGGCGACGCGCGACCACACCGAACGCATGCTGATCCATTTCGGCGCCGAGCTTTCGATCGAAAACAGCGCGCGCGGCCGCCTCATCACCGTTACCGGCGATGCGGAAATGCATGGCTGCGACGTGGTCGTTCCGGGCGATCCGAGCTCGGCGGCATTTCTGATATCGGCAGCACTGATCACGCTTGGTTCCGACGTCACCGTGGAAAACGTGCTTATCAACCCGACCCGCACGGGTTTCTACCGCTGCCTGGAGGAGATGGGAGCAGACATCGTCTTCGACAACGAACGCAACTTTGGCGGCGAGCAAGTCGCCGACATCCGCGCTCGAAGCTCCACGCTGCGCGGCATCCGCGTACCTGCCGCGCGCGCGCCCTCAATGATCGACGAGTACCCCTGCCTTGCAGCAGTCGCAGCCTTCGCCAGCGGCGAAACCCGCATGGAAGGCTTGGCGGAGTTGCGGATGAAGGAGAGCGATCGGCTCGCTGCCATCGCCGAAGGACTGCAGACGTGCGGCGTACCCGCTGCCATCCAAGGCGACGCGCTACACGTTACAGGTGGCGCCCAAGTCAGTGGCGGCGGTCTCGTCCAATCCCAAATGGATCACCGTATCGCCATGGCTTTTCTGATCCTCGGTCTATCGGCAACCAAGCCCGTCACGGTCGACGACGGGGCCATGATCGCCACCAGCTTTCCCGCCTTCGTCGAGACAATGAGCGGACTCGGAGCCCGCCTTAAAAGCTCGGCGGGGGCGCGGCTATGATCATTGCCGTCGACGGCCCCGCCGCCTCCGGCAAGGGCACACTCGCCAAGCGCTTGGCCGAACATTATGGCCTGTCCTATCTCGACAGCGGCGCGCTCTACCGAGCGATCGCGCGTGACCTGCTGAAGGCTGGAACAAGTCTCGAAGACCGCGCCGGCGCCGAGCGCGCGGCCCACGCCATCGACCCCGCCAGCCTGGACGATCCGGCCTTGCGCGGAGCCGACATGGGCAAGGCGGCATCGATAGTCGCCCAATACCCCGAGCTTCGCGCTGTTCTCCTCGAGCGCCAGCGCATCATTGCCCAAACGCCGCCGGGCGCCGTGCTCGATGGCCGGGATATCGGGACGGTCGTGTGTCCCGACGCCGACGTAAAACTTTTCGTGGTGGCCTCGGCAAATGAGCGCGCGCGGCGCCGTCACGAGGAATTGCAAGCCTCTGGAAACACTACTTCTTTCGAGGCCGTGCTCGACGAAATCGAGCGCCGGGACGCGCGCGACCGCGATCGGGACACCGCTCCGTTGGTTAGGGCCCCAGACGCACACTTGCTCGACACCACTATTTTGGATATAGAGGCCGCGTTTAGGGCTGCCGTCGATCTGATCGACGCTGCAATGGGCCCAGCGGGACGCGAGGCTTGAATTCACGGGTCTTTCGACGTCTTATCACTTCCTTCCCGCATGACCCTTTTCGGCAGATTCAGTACACGACGAAGGATTTGCAGCGCGGCTCGTAAGGGTTAAACTTACCGGTCGAGCGACGCGGCAATGGGCCGGGCCGAATTGGCCATGAAGATACGAATGCTAATGGGACGCCAACAGGAGAGTCGATGAGCGATGCGCAGTTAAGTGAACTCAATCCAAGCAGGGAGGAATTCGCCGCCCTTTTGGAGGAATCCTTCAGCTTGGTCGATCTGCGAGAAGGCAGCGTCGTCCCTGGCACGGTCATTGCCATTGAAAAGGATCTGGCGGTCATCGATGTTGGCCTGAAGACCGAAGGCCGTGTTTCACTCAAGGAATTTGCGGTCGCCGGCCGTACGCCTGAGATGAATGTCGGCGACACGGTGGAGGTTTATCTGGAGCGCGTCGAAAACGCGCTGGGCGAGGCCGTTCTGTCGCGCGAGAAAGCGCGCCGCGAGGAAAGTTGGAACCGCCTGGAAGAAAAATTCGAAGCTGCCGAGCGCGTTGAAGGCATGATATTCAATCGCGTCAAAGGCGGCTTTACGGTCGACCTGGACGGCGCCGTCGCCTTCTTGCCCGGCAGTCAGGTCGACATCCGCCCGGTGCGTGACATCGGTCCCCTGATGAACACGCCCCAGCCTTTCCAGATTCTCAAAATGGATCGCAGGCGCGGCAATATCGTTGTCTCGCGCCGTTCGGTTCTGGAGGAGACTCGCGCCGAGCAGCGCAGCGAGATCGTCGCCAAACTCGAAGAAGGCCGGGTGATCGAAGGCGTCGTGAAGAACATCACCGACTACGGCGCATTTATCGATTTGGGCGGCATCGACGGTTTGTTGCACGTCACCGACATGGCTTGGCGCCGCGTCAACCATCCGACCGAAATTCTTGCCGTCGGCGATACGGTCAAGGTGCAGATCGTTCGCATCAATCCCGAAAGCCAACGCATCAGCCTGGGTATGAAACAGTTGGAGTCCGATCCCTGGGATGGCGTCGAGGCCAAATACCCGGTCGGCAACCGCATCAAGGGTACCGTCACCAACATCACCGACTATGGCGCCTTCGTGGAGTTGGAAGCAGGCGTCGAGGGCCTGATCCATATCTCGGAGATGAGCTGGACCAAGAAAAACGTCCATCCTGGCAAGATCGTCTCCACCAGTCAGGAGGTCGAGGTACAGGTGCTCGAGGTCGATCCGCAAAAGCGGCGTATTTCACTTGGCCTCAAGCAGTGCCAGGACAATCCCTGGAACGCCTTCGCCGAAAGCCACAAACCAGGCTCGATCGTCGAGGGTGCGATTCGCAACATCACCGAGTTTGGACTGTTTATCGGCCTCGACGATGGTGTGGACGGAATGGTTCACCTTTCCGATCTGGACTGGAGCCGTCCGGGCGAGGAAGCCATCAAGGACTACAATAAGGGCGAAGAGCAGAAGGCCATCGTGCTTGAAATCGATCCCGAAAAGGAACGCATCAGCCTAGGCATCAAGCAGCTCAGCGGCGACCCGCTGGAGGCCGCCGGCGAGATCAAGAAGGGCACCCGCGTCACCTGCGAAATCATCGAGGTCAAGGACAACGGTCTTGAGGTCAAAATTGCCGATACGGATTTGACCGCCTTTATCCGCCGCGCCGATATTTCGCGCGAACGCTCCGAACAGCGTCCCGACCGCTTCGCGGCAGGCGAAAAGATCGACGCCGCGATCACCCAGTTCGACCGCGCCGCCCGCAAGGTGAGCGTCTCGATCAAGGCGTTGGAGATCGCCGAGGAAAAGGCGGCCGTGAAGCAATACGGCTCGACCGATTCCGGTGCTTCGCTGGGCGACATTCTGGGTGCCGCCCTTGATAAGGCGAGCCAGGATGACGACGAGCCGGCTGAGCCCGAGCCCGCCAAGAAGCCAGCTGCCAAAAAGGCGAAGGCGGACGATGCCGAAGGCGACAAGGCTGAGGCCGAAGCCACCGAGAAGGACGATGCGCCCGCCGAGGCCAAAGCCGCTAAGAAGCCCGCCGCAAAAAAAGCGAAAGCCGAAAAAGCCGACGCTGAAGCCGATGCCGCCGGCGAGGACGACGCGCCAGCCAAAGCGAAAAAGGCCAAGAAGGCAAAATCGGATAAATCGGAAGAAGACGAGGCTTGAGGCAAATCTACCCTACGAGGCGCATGTCGAATTGACGATCATGGCCTCTTCAGGTTTGGGAGTTCTCTAACGTGTCGCTGCAAGCCGACATACTCGTCGACAGAAGGCGCCTGAAGCGTCGTCTTGCCTTTTGGCGGCTGGCCGCAATCGCTTTGGTGCTTGGCCTCATCACCGTGCTTGTTTTCCAAGTCGACGAGTTGGCAATAGCCGCCGGCCTTCGCCCGCACATTGCCCGCGTCAACGTCACCGGCATCATCCAGGACGATCGCGAGCAGCAAGAACTGCTGCGGGACTTGGCCAAAAACGATCAAGTCAAGGCAATCATCCTGAGCATCAACAGTCCCGGCGGCACGACGACCGGCGGCGAATCCCTCTATGAGGCGATCCTCGAGGCAACCGAAAAGAAACCGGTTGTCGCCGTCTTCGGCACCATGGCGACATCGGCCGCATATCTGATCGCGCTGGCCAGCGATCACATCGTCGCCCGCGCCAACACGATCACGGGTTCGGTCGGTGTGATTTTCCAGTGGGCCGAAGTGACAGAGCTGATGAAGACCATTGGCGTCAAGGTCGAGGAGATCAAATCCGGTAAGCTCAAGGCAACGCCCTCGCCCTTCCAGCCCCTCGATGAAGCCGGAAAAAAGCTCACCGAGGAAATGGTGCAGGAGTCCCAAGCATGGTTCCTTGGTCTCGTGGCCGAGCGCCGCGCGCTCACACCCGAAACCGTTCCCGGTCTCAAGGACGGGCGGATCTTTTCCGGCCGCCGCGCCGCCGAGTTGAAGCTGATCGATCAGGTTGGCGGTGAGCAGACGGCCATCAAATGGTTGGAAAAAGAACGCAGCATCGAGCCCGATCTCAAGATCATCGATTGGGAGCCGGCCGAAGACGATGGGCTTGGTCTGAGCTCGTCACTTGCCCGCGCGTTGGCCCGCGCATCCGGGCTGGCGCCGCAATTCGTACAAACTTTGCTATTTGGCCGGGGTCAAAACAGCGTTCAGCTTGACGGCTTGGTCTCCCTTTGGCACCCTTCAGCGGAGTGATAGCGCCGATTAGGCCAGTAACTTCAAGGCGATCGCTCGAAATGGAGCACGCGCATGATTAAGTCTGAGCTGATCCAGAAACTGGCTTCGTCCAATCCGCACCTTTATCAGCGCGATATCGAGCGCATCGTGAATGTTATTTTTGATGAGATCGTTGCAGCACTTGCACGTGGCGAACGCGTCGAATTACGCGGATTTGGCGCCTTCACGGTCAAACACCGCGCCGCGCGCCAGGGGCGCAACCCACGCACGGGCGAGACCGTTTTCGTCGATGAAAAGTTCGTACCCTTCTTCAAGACGGGTAAGGATCTGCGGGAACGGCTCAATCGCAATTACAAGGGGACCTGAGACTGGCCATATTGGACCGGCTCGACAAAGGTCTTTTTGGAGTTACTGACGTGGGCGTTCTCAAAAAGCTGGTGTGGGTATTTGGCGTGTTGCCGCTGGCCGCCATCGTCGTGGCGCTCGCGGTCGCCAACCGTCACGATGTTTATTTTGTGCTCGACCCCACAACGGTCCACGACACGCCACTGGCCATCGAGACGCCCTTGTTCTTGTTGATCTTCATCGCCCTTGGCGCGGGCGTGCTGATCGGTGGCTGCGCCACTTGGTTGGGCCAGGGCAAGTGGCGGCGCAAGGCGCGCGAGCAGGCGGGCGAGGCCGAGCGCTTGCAGCGCGAAGCCGATCGGCTGACGTCACAGCTCGAGCATGCGGAGCAGCCCCGTTTACCCCAGCCCGCGGTCAGCGAGTAGACCTGCGAGACAGCATAGATCATGAGCGTGAAAATCAAGATTTGCGGCGTCAGCGGCAATGACGCACTCGACGCCACTCTGGAGGGCGGCGCCGATTTTTTTGGCCTAGTGTTCTTTCGCCCGAGCCCCCGTTGCGTTTCGCTGGCGACAGCCCGGGCGCTGATCGGGCGCGCGCGCGCGCGCGCCAAGGCCGTTGCCCTGCTCGTGGACCCCACGCTGGAAGAAGCCAAGCACATCGCCCTTGAGACAGGCGCCGACCTGATCCAACTGCACGGAACAGAAAGCCCTGAATTGGCGGCCCAAATTAAAGCCGCGACGGGCCTGCCCGTGATTAAGGCCGTTGCCGTGGGAAGCCAGGCCGACGCCGCCGGCGCCGCCGCCTTTGCGGGCATTGCCGATTTCGTCCTCTATGACGCCAAGACGCCTCGCGATGGACCCGCCGACCTACCCGGCGGCAATGGCGTTGCCTTCGACTGGCACATGCTTGACGATATTAAGGACAAGAGCCATTTCATGCTCTCGGGCGGGCTCACGCCAGATAATGTGGCCGCCGCGATCAGCCTCACCCACGCGCCCATGATCGACGTCTCTTCCGGCGTCGAGCGCAAGCGCGGCGAAAAGGACCCGGAGTTGATCCGACGCTTCATTGCCGCGGCCCGCGCCGCCCCGCAACTGGGATAGCTACGAGACAATGGCCGACACCTCTCAAACCGCCAGGCTCAATACCTTCCGGGAAGGTCCCGACGAGCGCGGCCATTTCGGCATCTATGGCGGCCGCTTCGTGGCCGAAACCCTGATGCCTTTGATCCTCGACCTCGAGGCGGCCTACGAGGACGCCAAGACGGATCCATCATTCAGGACCGATCTCGACGACCTGCTGGCCCACTATGCCGGCCGGCCCAGTCCGCTCTATCACGCCGAGCGGCTGAGCGAACATCTGGGCGGCGCCAAGATCTATTTCAAGCGCGACGAGCTGAACCACACGGGTTCGCACAAAATCAACAACTGCCTGGGGCAGATCCAGCTGGCGCGCCGCATGGGCAAGGGCCGCATCATCGCCGAGACCGGCGCCGGGCAGCACGGCGTGGCCGTTGCCACCGTAGCAGCGCGATTTGGTCTGCCATGCGTGGTTTATATGGGCGCCACCGATATCGAGCGCCAAAAGCCGAATGTCTTTCGGATGCATCTGCTGGGCGCTGAAGTCCGCCCTGTCACCGCCGGCTCGGGCACCCTGAAGGATGCCATGAACGAAGCCCTGCGAGACTGGGTCGCCAATGTGGAAGATACGTTCTACATCATCGGCACCGTGGCAGGCCCGCATCCCTATCCCGCCATGGTGCGCGACTTCCAGTCGGTTATCGGCACCGAAGTGCGCGAGCAGATGATAGAGCGCGAGGGGCGGTTGCCCGACACGCTGGTTGCCTGCATCGGCGGCGGCTCCAATGCCATGGGGCTGTTTTATCCGTTCCTGGATGATGAGGACGTCGCCATCTATGGCGTCGAGGCCGGTGGCCGCGGGCTCGAGTCACCCAACGATCATGCGGCCTCGTTGAACGGCGGCAAGCCCGGCGTGTTGCATGGCAACCGCACTTACCTGCTTCAAAACGACGACGGTCAAATTATCGAAGGCCACTCGATTTCCGCTGGTCTGGATTATCCCGGCATCGGACCCGAGCATTCTTGGCTCAAGGACAGTGGCCGCGTCACATATGTCTCGGCCGGCGACGCCGAGGCGCTCGAGGCCTTCCAGATCTGCACGCGGCTGGAAGGCATCATCCCTGCCCTCGAACCCGCACACGCCCTTGCCTATGTGACAAAACTGGCCCCCCAGCTCAAAAGCGATAACCTGCTTGTCATGAATATGTGCGGACGGGGCGATAAGGACGTTTTCGCCGTCGCCAAACATTTGGGCATGGAAGTTTAGCGGCCATGACCAAAATCATCCTCGATACGCGCATCGAACGCCGCTTCGCCGCATTGGCCAGAAAGGGCCGCGCCGGGCTTGTCGCCTTCATCACCGCCGGCGATCCCGACCAGGCGACCAGCCAGGCAATCCTCGAGGCCCTGCCGCAAGCCGGCGCCGATCTGATCGAGCTCGGCATGCCGTTCTCCGATCCGATGGCCGACGGCCCGGCGATCCAAGCCTCGTCGCAGCGCGCGCTTGCCGCCGGCCAGACCATGAAAAAGACGCTCGCCATGGTCGCCGCCTTTCGCAAAACCGATCCTGAAACGCCGATCGTTCTGATGGGCTACTACAATCCGATTTACGTCTATCCCGGCGATGCCTTCCTGCGTGAAGCCAAGGCAGCAGGCGTCGACGGCCTCATCATCGTCGATCTGCCGCCCGAAGAAGACGACGAGTTGTGTCTGCCCGCCATGCAGGCAGGCATCAATTTCATTCGTCTCGCCACCCCAACGACCGACGACAAACGATTGCCTCGGGTTCTCGAAAACACTTCAGGCTTCCTATATTATGTTTCGATAGCCGGGATCACTGGAACGAAGACGCCCGACGTCTCTCAAGTTGGCAAGCAGATCGCCCGCATTAAGAGGCAAACGGGGTTGCCCGTGGCCGTTGGCTTTGGCGTTAAATCGCCAGAGCAGGTCCGTGCCCTGGCACAGGTGGCAGACGGCATCGTGGTGGGCTCGGCCCTGGTTCGCGAGATCGAGGAAAATATCGGCTCGAGCCAAGAAACCGTTTCGCGAGTTGCCGGTCTGGTGCGGGCGCTTGCCGGCGCATTGGCCCCCGAAACGGTTGCCGCCAAATAGACGCATAATCTGATAAGGTCACTACAGTGAGAAGGCGTACAAATACGTGAACTGGATCAACAAAATCGTCCGCCCCAAGATCAGCCGCATCCTGCGCAAGCGCGAGATGCCGGACAATCTTTGGGTCAAATGCCCTGAAACCGGGCAAATGATCTATTTCAAAGATCTGCAGGCGAACCAATTCGTCGTGCCCTCCAGCAATTATCATATGCGCATGGAGGCCGCGGCGCGCCTTGAGGCCCTGTTTGACGAAGGCCTTTATGAGTCCATCGAATTTTCCGACGTCTCACCGGACCCCTTGAAATTCCGCGACGAGCGCCGCTACACCGAGCGCCTGAAGGACGCCCGCTCCAAGACCGGCATGCAGGACGCATTGCTGGCGGGCCGTGGCACCTTGGACGGGCTTGGCATCGTCGCCGCCGTCCAAGATTTCCGCTTTCTCGGCGGCTCGCTCGGCCGGGCAGCCGGCGATGCGATCATCACCGCAATGCGGACGGCCGTCGAAGACAAGTCGCCCTTTATCCTGTTCGCCGCCTCGGGCGGTGCACGCATGCAAGAGGGCATCCTCTCGCTGATGCAGATGCCGCGCACGACAATCGCCGTGCAGGAACTGGCCGAAGCGCGCCTGCCCTATATCGTCGTTTTCACCAATCCGACGACTGGCGGCGTTACGGCGTCATACGCAATGCTGGGCGACGTCCACGTCGCCGAGCCGGGCGCCCTTATCGGATTCGCCGGTCCGCGCGTGATCGAGCAGACAATTCGCGAGAAATTGCCGCTCAATTTCCAGCGCTCCGAATACCTGCTGGAACATGGCATGATCGACATGGTGGTACACCGGCACGAACTGCGCGGCACGCTGAGCCAGCTGTGCCGCATGCTGATGAACGAAACCATGAGCGATCGCCCGACCATAGAGGCGACAGAGACCGCATCGACACCGGACGCAGAAGCCGTCGCCGACCATCCCGCCCCACATACCGAGATCCACGAGGCCAACAATGTCGGCCACGGCGGCGATGAAGGCCCGCGCGAGATGCCCGCTGACAGCGACCACGACGACGGCAGCGAGCGGTTCCGCGTACCGCCCGACACCGATTGATCGCTCGCAGGCAGCCCCACCCGTGCCTTCCACGCCAGCAGCAAAGGGCAGCGAGCCGCCCAGCGAACCGTCCCAAGCGCCCTCGAGCGCCGAACTTTTGGCGGATCTAAAGCACCTCTACCCAAAAGAGATTGACCTCTCACTTGGCCGTATCGAGCGTCTGTTGGCCTCGCTCGGACACCCCGAAGCAGATCTTCCCCCCGTCATCCACGTCGCCGGTACCAACGGCAAGGGTTCGGTGATCGCATTCATTCGGGCAATATTCGAAGCGGCCGGCAAGAAGGTCCATAGCTTTACGTCTCCCCACCTCGTCGAATTTCACGAACGCATCCAACTCGCCGGGCAAAACGGCGCCGAACCCATCAGCGATGGTGAGTTGGCCGACGTACTCCAGCGCGCCGCCAAGGCCAATGGCGGCCAGCCGATCACCTATTTCGAGATCATCACCGCGGCCGCCTTCCTGGCTTTCACGTCGCGGCCGGCCGATGTCACGCTGCTGGAGACTGGGCTGGGCGGACGGCTCGATGCGACCAATGTGATTGCCCGCCCGCTGCTCACCGTTATCATGCCCATTTCGGTCGATCACACTGCCTATCTGGGCTCCAGCTTGGCGGAGATCGCTGGCGAAAAGGCAGGCATCATGAAACCAGGCGTCACATGCGTTCTGGCGCCCCAGGAGGACGAAGCGCTTAGGGTCATCGAAGCCCGATCCGACGAGCTTGGAACGCCGTTGCTGGTCGCGGGACGCGAATGGGACGCCTACGAACAGCACGGTCGCTTGATCTATCAGACCGCCGACGAACTGATCGATCTTCCCATGCCACGCCTGCAGGGCCGCCACCAAATCGACAATGCGGGCTGTGCCATCACCGCGGCCCGCGCCTGCCTGGGCGCAGAGGCGACCCAGCACGCCTTGCACGAGGGGCTGGTCTCGGCCACCTGGCCGGCGCGCCTGGAGCGCCTTGGTCCCGGCCGGCTTTACGAAAACGTGCATCCACAGACCGAGATCTGGCTCGACGGTGGCCATAATGCTGCAGCCGCCATTGCGCTTGCCCGCTCGATGGCCGAGCTCGAGGAACGCGTTCCGCGCCCCCTTCACCTCATTTGCGGCATGATGGCCAGCAAGGACGCCCTCGCGTTTTTCGATGCGTTTCAGGGATTGAGCCAGTGGGCGGGCACCGTGCCGATCGAAGGCAACGCCAATGCATTCAGCGCGCGCGATCTCGCCGACCAGGCGCGAACCATGCTCATTCCCGCCGAGGCGGCGCAGAGTGTGCCAGAGGCGCTAGCAACAAGCCGCGCCATCGCGGGCGATCAGCCCGTGCGCGTTCTAATCGCCGGGTCGCTCTACCTTGCAGGTCACGTGCTGAAATTGCATTCGGGCGTCGGAACCGAGTCCTGAGAAATCAGGCAGACAAGCGCAACGGTCCAGCTGAACCGCTCAGACGGTGGCGCTGATCGTAGCGTTGATCCAGTCGACCAGCTTACCCTTGGGCTGTGCGCCCATTTGCGTCGAGGCCACCTCGCCGCCACTGAAGATCATCAGCGTCGGAATCGCACGGATGCCATATTTACTTGGCGTCGATGGATTTTCATCGATGTTGAGTTTGGCCACCTTGACCTTGCCGCCCATCTCCTGGGCGATCTCCTCGAGCGCAGGTGAAATCTGTTTGCACGGCCCGCACCACTCTGCCCAAAAATCCACGATGACGGGCGTTGTCGACTGCAGAACTTCGGCTTCGAATGTGTCGTCGGAAACCGTCGATGTTGCCATCACTTGTTCTCCCGGTTTGGAGGCCTCGGCATGCTGAGAAGCAAAGGCTAAAGAGGAATTGCAGGAAACCTATGTGGAGGCTTGGGGAGCGTCAAGGCCTGTTGCGGCTGGTTGCCACAAGCGCTCCTCATATGCCTTGAGCAAACTCTCAGGTATGGCCATCAACCGCGGCGCCGCCGTCCAGACAATGGCGCAGCGCACCGTCCGGTCGCGGTAGGCCCGTCCAAGGGCGGCCCGGTAGGCGGCAAGCTGCGCCAAATAGGCTGGCGCGGTATCTTCAACGCGTTCCGGCGGGGGCCGGTTGGTCTTGTAGTCGGCGATCAATACATCCTTTTCCCGCACCACAAGCCGGTCGATCTGGCCCGAAACCTCAATCATGGGCCGGCCATCGCCACCGCCCAGCCGAGCCACAATGGGAACTTCAGCCATGCTGCCTGGCCCAAACAGCGCGGCGAACGTCTCGTCTTGCAACAAGTCCAGCGTCTCGGCGACGCATTGCGTTCGGCCGGCCTCGTCCAGCGTATTTCCGTTCAACTCCATGAACCGAGCCGCAGCCGTCTCCCATCGCGCCGGCTCGATTTCGGGCAGATGTTCGAGCAGTGCATGGATCAGCCTGCCCCGTTGGTAGCGGGACTGATCCGCCAGCGCGCTCGGCGATAGGGACGGCTGAGGTTCAAACGCCTGCCCGCCGTCGCCCATCGGCACACAATGCACCGCCGAAGGCGTGATGGTGACAACAGGGCGCGGTTTCTCGGCCACGCTGCGCGTCGCCCATTCTGGTCTGGCCACCTCGCCCCGAACCGCCAGCGTCGTCTCCAGGCTCGGCGTCCTCGCCTTTCCGCCTGCCATGCGCCAGACGGCATCGCCGTCGCCACCCACCTCTTCGAACCTGCTTTGTAGCGCGTCGAACACGAGGTCGTACCAACACCCAGGCCGCCGCCCGTTGCCGTCTTCAAAACCGCAGATGTAAAGCTGATCGCGCGCGCGCGTCATCGCCACATACAGCAAGCGATGATATTCCTGCATGTCATGGGCCAGCGCGGCCCGCCTGGCTTCGCGAAGCCGCGCGACCTGCCCGCACCCCGGCGGCACCCACACATTGACGCCCTCAACAGAGACCAGCTTCACGCCGCCGCCAGCCTGCGGCGTGGTGCAGGTATCGGGCAGGAAAACAATTTCGGATTCCAGTCCCTTGGCGCCGTGCACCGTCATGATGCGCACTTCGTCGCGCCCTTGCTCCATATCGCGCTTGATCTCGACATCGGCCCGCGCCATCCGGTGCAGAAAGCCCTGCATGGAAGGAGTATCCATCTCATCGTAGGCCAGCGCCGCATTGAGAAACTCGTCGATGGCGTCGGCGGCGTCGGGACCGATGCGGGTAATCAGCCTCGAGCGCGCCGCCCCGTTGTTTTCCTCCAGCAGCGCTGAGAAGAACTCATAGGGCGCGAGGAAATCCACTCTTCCTTGCCAGGACGCCAACATCTCCGCCGCCGCGCCAAAGCGCGCATCGTCCTGCGCCTTGGCGCGCAATGTGTCCCACAACGAACCGTCCCGCCCGTGGCCAAGGCTGAAGAGTGCGTCGTCGTCCAATCCCACAAGCGGGCTCTTCAACACGCCAGCCAACGACAGATCGTCTTGCGGCGCCAGCATCACTGCGCCGAACGCCATCAGGTCCATGACCGCCAGTTGTTCGGTGAGCCGCATGCGATCGGCGCCGGCGACCGGAATGCCGAATTCCTTCAACGCTCGGATCATCGGCAGCGCGAATGGCCTGCGTTTACGCACCAGAATCAAAATGTCCCCGGCAGTGATCGGCGTGCCACGCGAGGGCAACAGCTCGCCTTCGTCAAGCCAGGTCCGAATTTGCCGGGCGATGCGGCGCGCCAGCCGGGACGCCGCATCGCCCAATGGGCGGTCGTCCTCTAGCGGCGCGAAGGGCGGGGACGCCTCCGCCCTCTCGTTTTCGATGGGCGGCCAGACTTCGACGAGGCCGGGCTCGCCCTCGCGGTTGGCGTAGTGCAGCACGGGCTCTTCGTCCCAGGTTACCCCGTCCGCGGCCTCGGCCTCGCCAAACACGCGGTCAACCGCTTCGAGAATGGTCGGCGAGGAGCGGAAGGAGAGGTTGAAGGGGACCCGCGCCCAGGGCAGATAGGCTCCCTTGGCGCGGCTTTCGAACGACCTTCCCGCCGCGGCGAATTGTTCAGGCTCAGCCCCCTGAAAGCGATATATCGACTGTTTCTCGTCGCCCACGGCAAACACCGTGCGCTCAATCTCGCGCGCGCCTTCACCTGAAAAAAATTCATCCGCCAATGCGTTGATCACCAGCCACTGAGCTGGGCTCGTGTCTTGGGCCTCGTCCACCAGAATGTGATCTATGCCCTCGTCAAGTTTGTAGAGCACCCATTGGGCCGCGTCCGAGCGCTCTAGCAGGTGACCGGTGCGGACAATCAGATCATCGTAGTCCAGCGCCGCCTGCCCATCCTTGAGGGCGCCATAAGATCGCGCCACGGCCTCCCGAAAGACCCCCAGCGCCCTGTTGGCGGCCAACGCCTCATGGGCTTGGTGGCGTCTCCACAATTCGAAAAACCTATCGCGCGCGCTCTCCAATTGCTGCTTGAGGTCGGGGTGGTCAGCCCCCAGATCTTTGGTGATCATGGTGCTGAGCGGCTCGTCCCTTTTGGTAAAAAACGCGCCCCGCAAAGCGGCAACTTTAAGCGTCGGCAGGGCTGCATCGCGTGCGCGCTGCAACGCGTCGGCGCGCCCGGCGTCGGATTTTTTTCCTTGCCGCAGCCGCTCGATGGCCCGCTCGATGGCGGCATCGTCCAGCACCCCTGCCATTTCCTGCAAGGTCCCGTCCCCATCGCCAGCCTCCAGGCCCAATGATCGCGCCAGCCGCTCGGACGCCGATTGCCCATCGCCCGCTGGCTGGTCTTGCCGCAACGCCGCTCTCAGCAGGTCTCGGAACGTTGTTTCGCTCGTCCGCGCCACCAGATCGGCAAGCACTTGGCCAAGCGGCGAACCGGGCTCGCGGGCTGCGGCCCTCAACACTCTGTCTGCGGCACGCTGTTGCAGTTCGGACGCCTGGGCTTCGTCAAGAACGGAAAAATCGGGTGCAATTCCGGCCTCGAGCGGAAATCTGTGCAGCAAGCGCTCGCAAAACCCGTGGATGGTGTTGATCTTGAGCCCGCCCTTGGTCTCGAGCGTCAGCGTGAAAAGTTGGCGCGCGCGCGCCAGCGCCGTCTCATCGGGCGGGCTGCCGGTGAGCTTTTCGAGCTCTGCCGCCAGCCCCTGCTCGTCCATCGCCACCCAATTCTTGAGACCGCCATAGAGCCTGTTCTGCATCTCGGCCGCGGCCGCGTTGGTGTATGTGAGGCAGAGAATGCGCGCCGGGTTTGCACCGCGCAGCAGCAAGCGTTTCAACCGTGAAATCAGCACCGACGTCTTTCCCGTGCCGGCGCTGGCCGAAACCCAGACCGACGCGCCCGGATCTGCTGCCTTGCGCTGATTGAGGTCGGTTTGAGTTTTGATCGCGGCCCTATCCATGATTTCAGTCGCCCTCGAAGCCTTGCGACCATTCGGGCACGCGGGCAAGATGAGTGTAGTCGTCATAATCGAATTTGCCGGCGAATTGACGCCGGCGCAGGGCTGCGTAGGGCGTTTCCGGACGGTCGAATTCAGCCACCAATTGGCGCAAATCGTCCAGTGTGCCCTCAGCCAAGTCGCGCAGATCGCGTCGGCTTGCCTCCTGTTCCTCGCCAGCCACCCGGCCGCCCGAGGCCCAGACGTAGCGCAACCATTTGACCTCCGCGCTTGCCAGTCCCTCGAAGCCGCCGGCCAGCGCGATAGCCGCCTCGAGCGGCAATTGCGGTGCGCGGCCATCGGAGACTTCCGCCTGATTTGGCGGCTTGCCGGTCTTGTAATCGTAAATCGCGAGCGCGCCGTCGCCCAAAAGATCCATCCGGTCGGCGCGCGCGGTGAGCTTGAACGGACCGGCGGGCGCATCGAACGCCATGCCGCCACGCACCTCGCTTAAGGAGCGCACGACGCCCGCCCGGCGTTCGGGCTCCGTCTGGGCGAACCACAAGGCAAAGCGCTCGAACTGCGGCCTCCAGAAGGCGCGCACGCTGGCATTCGCACCCAGTTCCTCAAATAGCGTAGAGGCGATCGCCATCACTTCGCCTGCGATGTCGTCGGGCAGGGTTTCGGAATGTTTGGCGCTGAAGCGGGCAAGCGCTTCGTGCACCAGCTTGCCGCGCATGGCCGCATCCGGCGGCGTGGCCAGATCGCCCAACGGCTCCAGCTTGAGGATATCGCGGGCGAAGATGGCGTAAGGATTGGCAATCCAGTCTTCGATGCGGGTGACGCTGAGGCGTCTTGGCCGCGCCGCGACGGGCGGACAGGGCGCCGGGCGAACTGGTTTGGCGTAGGCCGTTACGCGATCTCGTTCGCGCGCCCAGTCGAGCCAGGGATCATCGGGCTCGAGCCCGTGCTCTTGACCAAGCGCCGTCAGCACCGCCTCCAGCCGCAGCAACCAACGCGATGGCACGCTCGGCACCCCATCGTCCTTGAGCGCACGCGTCAGATAGACCTCACCCTCACCCAGCAACTGCGCCACGTCGTGGGCCGAAAGCCCGAGCCTGCGTTCTGGTTGCGGCAGCTTCAGTTCTTCGCGCATCGGCCGGCTGAACCAGGCATCCACCTCCGCAGTGCGCGGCCAGACACCCTCATTGAGGCCGCCGAGAATTACGACGTCCACGCTTTGCAGCCGCGCTTCGAGCGGCCCCCAGATGAAAAGTCGGCCTTGCTCGGCGCGCGCCTGACGCACCAGCAAGGGGGCAACAAACGCGCGGTAGACTTCGGCGTAATCACCAGCGGCGATGCGGGGTCCTTTGACGCTGCCCGCCAAGAGTTCGGCAAACATGGCTGCCAGCGCCTCGCCGGCCTCGCCCTGCCAGAGCGCCGCCCCCTGACCCTCTTGGCTTTGGGCCAGTGTCTCCGCCACGGCCACATGGGCGCGCGCGATCCCGTCGATCGTGTGGGTTTCAGCCCCGCCATAGAGCGCAGCTAAGGGCCCAAACGCCGCCGCCACGTCGCCGATCAGCCGTTCTGCGGCATCCAGCGCCTCCGTTGTCGTTCGCCTGAGCGCCACGCCGCGGGCCTCGCCCTTGGCGATATCGCGACGCGTGCGCGCCAGAGCGCGCGCCACGCCATCGAGACCGTCGGCCGGCACCACGCCGCGCAGGGCAGCTATTTCAAGGGTTCGGGCGGCCTCGCGCACCGCCGCCGCCGAGCGACCAAAACGGGTCAGCGGGTGTTTCAGCAGCGCCAACAGCTGCACCGGCGCGAAATCGCGCTGCGCCACCTCCACGATCAAATCCATGAAGACGCCAGGTGGCGATTTGCCGAGCGGCCGGCCGGCCGAATCGTCGATTTCAAGCCCCCATTTCGCCATCCGCGCCATGACCCGGCGCGCCAGTGTCCGCTCGGGCGTCACCAGCGCCGCTGTGTGTCCCGCCTCTTCCATCACACGCCGCATGATGAGCGCCACCACCTCGGCCTCGTCTTCGGACGTCGGCGCCTCGACCTTGACGATGCCTTTGGCGCACATGGCCAACCGGCTGCGCGTCTCATCCGCCATCAGATCGCGCCAGCGTTCCGTCGTGCCGGCCGGACGCATGGCTTCACTGATAAGCATGAGCCGGCCCTGCGCGGCGCCATCTGGCGCACAGCCTGCAAGCCAAGAAACATCGCTGCGCTCGGCCCCGATGCGGGCCAGCAATTGCTGCATGCCGAACTGGTAATGCTCGGGATGATTGCCGGAGATCTCGTCCCAGCTCCGCTCATCCAGGTCGAGGTCTAAGCCCGGCAGCACGACCGCGCCGTTGGGCGAGCGAGCGATGGCGCCCAGCAGTTCGGCCGTTGCCGGAATACTGCCCGTGGAACCTGCCGCGATGATCGGATCGCCGGGCGGACCTTCGGCGATCCGGCGGGCTTCGGCCATCATCAGCAGATTGCGCCGCGCATAGGGCGTCATCTGGCCGCGCGCCTTTAGGATTTCGGGCCATTGCCGCGTCACGATGTCGAGGAATGAAATCGTCTGCTGCCAGTGGTCGGCAAAGCGCTCGGGCACGAGTGCGCCGAGCTGGCCCAAATCCGCCCGCTCGGTCTCCACCATATCCAACAGTCTGTTCAATTCGGCCGCCAGGTGTGCAGCCTGCGCCGGACTCGCAACCGGCCTCTGGCCATCTCCCAGCGCCGCGCTCCAAGCCAGGATGAGCTCCATCATCAGGAGACGCCGTTCCATCGCGCCAATCCCTTGGGGCAGTTCGAGGCCACCCGGCCCCTCCTGGCCGGCGGCTTCGGCGGCAAAGAAACTCGCCTCCTCGTCCACACCGCCAAGCGCGCGTATCTGCGGCAGCAACATCACGGCGCCATCACTCTCTGCCAGAAACGCATCGCGCATGGCCCGGCATGCCCGTCGGGTGGGCAACAAAAGGGTGATGCGCGCAAGGTCCTCTTTGCCCGGCACACCGCCGCCTTCCAGCGGCAGATCACCCGCCAGAATCGCGCGCGCCAGCTCATGGAGAAAAGACATCGTTTGCGGGATCGTATAGAGCCGCGGCTTGGCTGGCCCGCCGCCCTCAGCGCGCGCCACTGGACATCACCTTTTCGGCCTCTTCCAGTGCTGCTGGCGTGCCCACATGCATCCAAACGCCATCGAGCACCAGGCCGCAAAGCCGCCCCGCCCGCAGCGCCTCGTCCCACAACAGATTGAGCGAGAAGGCGCCCTCGGGCGCGCCCTCGAAAACGCCCGGCCCGGCGATCGAGACCCCGGCAAAGACGTAAGGCACGCTTTCATCGCCAGCCCGCCGCCGCAGAACGCCGTCGTCTGCAAACGCGAAATCGCCGCGTCCCGCATAGCCTATGGAGGTTGCCACCGGCGCCAGCAGCAAAAGCCAGTCCATGGCGGCCGGGTTCCAGGCCGCCGCCATGGCGGGCAACGCCTGACGATCTCCCTCGATCCAAACCGAATCCGAATTGTGAATGTAAAAGGGCTCTGTGCCCAACAGCGGCAGCGCCTTTTTCACACCGCCCCCGGTCTCGAGCAGCAGTCCGCGCTCGTCCGAAACAACGATGTCTGGCAGCCCCCGTCGCGCCAGGTGCGCCTCCATTCGGTCGGCCAGATGATGCACATTGACGACTGCCTTTTCGACACCCGCCGCCACCAGCCGGTCGAGCACCCGATCGATCAACGTCTCGCCGCTCAAGGCGATAAGTGGTTTGGGAGTGGCATCGCTCAAAGGACGCATCCGCGTACCGAGCCCGGCCCCCAGCACTATGGCGGTCGTCGGGTTCACGGGCATGGCCTTCCCACCGCGCGCTCAGGTGCCGACAAAGCCGGCGCGCTCGGCCTGTGGCAGGTGACTGTCATACCAAGCCTTAAGGGGCTGGAGGGCCTCATGCGCCAGATTGCGCTCCAAATAGGCCGACACGCGGGGGATGTGCGCCAGATAGTCGGTTTTGCCGTCGCGAGCAGCAAGGCGGGCAAAGATACCCAATATCTTGGTGCTGCGCTGCGCGCCCGCGATGGCGTAGGCCGCCTGGAACCGCGTGCGCTCGAACGAGGGGTCTGCGATTTCACACTTGCGACAGTACGTTTCCAGCAGGTCAGCTTCAAGCTCAGGGGCGATATCCGTGCGCGCATCTTGCAGCAGCGAGACCAGATCGTATGCGTGCGGGCCACGCAGCGCGTCCTGGAAATCGATCACACCGACACGCGCCACCCCTTGGCGCTCAGGCAGCCAGATCAAGTTTGGCGAATGGAAATCCCGCAGAACCCAGCCTCGCCGTTGGGCCGCCAGAAACGTGATTTGCGCGCCCCAAAGCTCCATGAATTCGGCCCGCATGATCGCCGGCGCAGCCTCGCCCGACAGCGCCGGCCAAAACCAGTCGAGCAGCAACTCCGCTTCGATCCCGAAGGCGGTCTCGTCATAGGCGGCAAGCTCGACGGCGCCAGCGCCCGGAAGATCGAGCCTCGCGGAGGGCGGGTGGTCCCGCAAGGCCAGCAGCACCTCGACCGCCGCGCCATAAAGCTCGGCCGGGTCGTGGCCCGCGGCGACTTCGCGGCCAAAGACCCGATCGCCGAAGTCTTCCATCACGAGAAACCCATGCTTCAGGTCCGAGGCATAGATCTCAGGCGCACTCAAGCCCGCCGCCAGCAGGGCCGCATCGACCGCCACGAAGGAGCGAACGTCTTCGGCCAAATGGACAAGGGCGCTGTATGGTTTGCCCTCGCGCACTGGTGGACCATCGGGCTGCCGGGGGGCATCCATCATCAAAGCGCGCTTGCCGCTGCCAGCGAGCCTTGTATAGCGCCTTGGCGAGGCATCACCCTGCAGGTAAGACGCTTCCGCATCACCCCAGCCGGCCTCCTCGAGAAACGCCGTCATTGCCACGAATCGCTCAAGACGCGGCCCCCAGTGGCCGTGCCCCTCCAGCACAACCTGGCGGGGGCCATCTTGTTCCTCATCCCCTAGCCTGATCTCTAGCCTGCTATCGGGCAAGCGGGTCGCGATACGCTCGGGCCATTCGATCAGCACCAAGGCCTCATCAAGGGCCGCCTCCAGGCCCACCTCGTCGATTTCCGATGGCTCCTGCAAACGAAAGCAGTCGAAATGGGCAACCTCCATGCGCGGTGTGGCGTAAGTTTCAGCCAGCGCGAATGTCGGCGAAATTATTTCTTCGCCCTCCGTTCCCCAGATGTGCTGAATGATGGCGCGGGCCAACGTCGTCTTTCCCGCTCCGAGTTCGCCAACCAAGGTGACGCAATCGCCGGCCCGCAACACTAGCGCCAACCTGGCGGCCAGCCGGTACAGGCCCTCGAGATCGAGCCCTTCGATCGACTGTGAAACACTCATGCGGCAGCAGAAGAGGCGCCGCCGCCTTCTTTCGGTGCCTCATCGGAGGCAGCTGTCTGCGATGCCTGGTCGTAGCCCGCGCGCTGGTGTGTGATGGGAAAGCGCACAGTAACAGCCGTTCCTTCGCCAAGCGCCGAATCGAGCGTCACATCGCCGCCGTGCAGCTCGACAAGGCTTTTTACGATCGAAAGTCCCAACCCCGCTCCCCGATGCTTGGAGCCCTGCGCCCGGCTCTCGAACCGCTCGAACACCGCCTCTTGGTCACCGGGTGCGATACCTGCGCCCTGATCCCTCACCGTAAAGGCCACCATTTCATTATCGCGGCGCGCTGTGAGCAAGATGGCGCCGCCCTCGTTCGAAAATCCCACCGCGTTCGCCAGAAGATTATAGAGCACCTGGCGCACTCTTTGGGCGTCGGCTTCGAACTTGTCCGGCGCATCCGCTATTTCAACATCGAGCGAGAGCTTTGCGCTCTGGATGCTATCGCGCACGCCCAATACCGCGGTTTTCACAATTTCCTTGAGATCGACCTCGGTGCGCCGCAGCTCCAGCGCACCAGCATCGATCGTCGCAAGGTCCAGAATGTCGTTGATGATGGCGAGCAATGTGTCGCTGGATGAGCGTATATCGGACAGATAGTCTTGCTGGCGGTCGGTCAGCGGCCCCATGGCCGGCGTGGCAAGCAGCTCGGAAAATCCAATGATGTTGGTGAGCGGCACCCGCATCTCATATGAAATGTGAGAAATGAACGTACTTTTCAGCAGCCCGGCCGCCTCCAGCGCCTCGTTGCGCTCGATCAGCGCGCGCTCAGCCCGCTTGGCGTCTGTGATGTCTACATAGGTGAGCAACGTCGCACCATCGGGCAACGGCAAACTGCCATAGGCAAGCTGGCTGCCGTCGGGCCGCGCCAGTTCGCCATCGATGGAGCGCCGCTCGTCATCGATGCTCGTAACAGCCGTCTTAACTTCGTCCCAAGCAGCATCGTCGTCCAGCAGCGCCCGGCACTGGCCGATCAGCTCATCGATATGGGGTTGCTGCGACAGCGTCTGCGGCGCCAGCTTCCAGATCCGTGCGAAGGCCCGGTTGAAGAGCTTGAGGCGGCCATCGCTGGCAAACACCACGACGCCTTCCTGCAGATTGTCGAGCGTCTCCTTCTGGACCTGAATCAACGAATTGTAGCGGCTCTCCTGCGTCAGCCGTTCTGTCACGTCCTCATAGAGAAAAGTCTGGCTGCCGTCTTGGGCCCGGTCGATGAGCACATGGATGGTTCGCCCGTCGGGCAAATGCCACCAATCCTCCCCCGAGGCTTCGGCCTTCTCGCCCTCCACCAGCTTCTTCTTCCACGCTTTGTAGTCGGCCTGTTCGGGCAAGCTGCGGTCTTCCCGCAAGCGGTCGAGAACTTGACCGTGACTGGGCCGTTGGGCCAGCCAGTCGCCATCGAGCCGCCATAGCTCCAGATAGGCTTGGTTGAAATAGGTGAGCACTTGGCGCTTGGAGTACACCGCCACGGCGGTGGCGATACGGTTCAGCGTTCTGGTGTGCGCTTCGACCGGAGCACCCTCGGGTCCACCCGTCTCCACGCCCTTTCCCGCAACCACCGCTACGCCCGCATTCGCCTCGCCCAAGGGCACCATGGTTATAACGTAGGCGCGTTTTTCACCGGCAATGTGGGATTCGATGCGGCCGCGATATGTCTCGCCCTTTGCGAGCGCGCCAAGCCCATCGCCGAGCTGCTGCTGGGAGAAAAGCTCAATCTGACGCTCACAAACATCACCCCCGTCGGTCGCATCAACTGCGGCCACGTAGGCGCCGTTGACCCACTGAAGCCGGCCCTTGCCATCGCGCACCCAGGCGGGCGCCGAAAGCGCATTCAGCATCGCACGCGAGGCGCCGATTTCTTGTCCGAGCCGCTCGTGTTCGCTGCAAATCCGGCCGAGCTCGGCGCGGTGACCGGCAAGATCGCGCAACTTCATCACCAGGCCCGATCCCTTGGCCCGGCCATCGACCTCCAGGAAGGCGCCGGCTTCCGTCTTGAGCATCAAATTGAAGGGGGCACCGGCCTCGCGCAGCTTAGAAAGTTTCTCCCGAAGGTCCTGCGCGTCGTCGGGCATGAGCCAGGCCTCAAAGTTCATCAGCTCATCGATCTCCGAGGGCACTTTGAAGGCGGGATCGAGCAGTTCCGATACGATGAAGGGGGTGTGGTCCTTGTCCCAATAAACAAGCGTCTGGGGTTCAGCCGAGAGAATGGCATGCAAAACGTCCAATTCGCCTTCGAGGCGTTCAGCGTTTTCTTTGGCCTGTTCCTCAGCCAGGCGGGTGCGCCGCGTAGCGCGCAAAAATCCCAACGCCACCGTTGCCGCGAAGGCCGTTATGCCAAGAACGATGCCGAGGATGAGAGGGCCGCGCGCGTCGAGCAACGAGGCTCTGGCAAATTCGCTCTCGTCGGCTGCCAGCGCTCGCGCCACGTCAAAAAACGCAGTGCAAGACACGGCGCCAACGATTAGCGGAATCCGTTTGTATCTTTCCTGCCAGCGGCCAGAAAGCATTGCACTCGCTCCAAACCATCCCCCAATGGCCTGCACGCGACAATCGCAACGCAGTTCACACCTAACGGCGTGCCGGACCGCTTATCTCGGGCGAATCGTTTTTAATTTACCCATATCACGCGCCCTTGCCCACCAGTCGATTGGCAATAGCGCTCCGTCTGGTCGGAAATCATCAATAACGGTAGTGATCGGGCTTGAAGGGTCCCGTCACCGGAACGCCGATATAGTCGGCCTGCTCCTTGTCGAGCTGGGTCAGATGCACGCCGAGACGAGCCAGATGCAGAACCGCGACTTTTTCGTCCAGGTGTTTGGGAAGCACATAGACCTTGTTCTCGTAATTTTCGGGATTCCGCCAAATTTCGATCTGAGCCAACACCTGATTGGTGAAGGAGGCGCTCATCACGAAACTGGGATGTCCCGTCGCGCAGCCCAGGTTTACCAGCCTGCCCTCGGCCAACATGACAATCCGTTTGCCGTCTGCAAACTCGACCTCATCGACCTGTGGCTTGACGTTGTGCCATTTCAGATTTCGCAACGCCGCAACCTGGATCTCCGAATCGAAATGCCCGATGTTGCAAACGATCGCGCGGTCTTTCATCTCGCGCATATGGTCGAGGGTGATGACGTCCATGTTGCCCGTCGCGGTGACGAAGATGTCGCCGTCTCCAACGGCTTCTTCCATGGTCATGACTTGGTAGCCTTCCATCGCCGCCTGCAGCGCACAGATGGGATCGATCTCCGTCACAACCACCCGCGCGCCCTGACCCCGCAAACTCTCCGCGCAACCCTTGCCCACATCGCCATAGCCGGCGACCACCGCAATTTTGCCCGCCAACATCACATCTGTGGCGCGTTTGATGCCGTCCACCAGGCTTTCCCGGCAACCATAGAGATTGTCGAACTTGGATTTGGTCACCGAGTCGTTGACGTTGATCGCCGCAAAGGGAAGCGTGCCCGCTTCCTGCATCTGGTAAAGCCGATGGACACCCGTCGTCGTCTCCTCGGTGACGCCGCGGATTGAATCGCGGATTTTCGAGTACCAGCCGGGATTGGCATCAAGCCGCTTCTTTATGGTCGCAAAGAGTGCTTCTTCTTCTTCGTTTGTCGGCTTGGATATGACCGACGGGTCGCTTTCTGCCTGGGCGCCTAGAATTACGATCAGCGTCGCATCGCCGCCGTCGTCCAGGATCATGTTGGCGCCTTCTGCGCCACCCCAGTCGAATATGCGGTCCACATAGTCCCAGTATTCCTCGAGCGTTTCGCCCTTGTAGGCAAAGACAGGCGTACCGCCAGCCGCGATCGCGGCGGCCGCGTGGTCCTGGGTCGAGAAGATGTTGCACGAGGCCCAGCGCACCTCGGCGCCGAGCGCCTTCAGCGTGTCGATCAGCACCGCCGTCTGGATGGTCATGTGCAGGCAGCCTGCTATCCGCGTCCCCTTCAGCGGTTGCTCCTTGCCATACTCATCCCGCAACGCCATCAGTCCGGGCATTTCGGTCTCGGCAATTGCAATTTCCTTACGCCCCCAATCGGCGAGCTCAATGTCCTTGACGATGTAATCCATGGGTTCTGCCTTTTTTCATCTGGCTTCGGCGCGGTCGCGCCGGGCCATCTAATAGCCTCTCAAGAGACGAAGAGCAACGACGACATAAAGATTTCCTTATATCGTTGTCGCCAGATGTCTACTTAGTCTTCTTCGTTGAATCCCGCCTCGACAAGTTCGATCAACGCTTCAAGCGCACGGGGCGCATCCTTGCCCTCTGCCTCGATCAAGATCGTCTTGCCCTGTCCCGCCGCAAGCGTCAGCAATCCCATGATGGACGTGCCGCCTACGGTCTGTCCTTCACGGGTGACGCGGATGTTCGCATCGAACTTCTCGCCGCATTTGACGAATTGCGCCGAAGCCCGCGCGTGCAACCCCTTGCGATTCGGTATCACGACCTCTGCGAAAATCAGATTTTTGGGCGTCCCGGAAGCGCCGGCCTTGGTGGTGTCGGTCATAGGAGTTTCCGCAGGGCCGGTTGCCTATTTGTCCGACAGTATTTGGCTGGCGATGCTGATGTATTTTCGGCCCGCGATTTGGGCTTCCGTAACGGCTTCTTGGAGACCGACCTCACCCCGGATGCTGGCGAGCTTGATCAACATCGGCAGATTGACGCCGGCGATAACTTCGACATTGGTCTGATCGATGACCGATATGGCCAGATTCGAGGGTGTGCCGCCGAACATGTCCGTCACCAAGACGACGCCATCCCCCGAGTTCACGGTGCCGACCGCTGCTAGAATATCGTCACGGCGGACTTGCATATCATCATCGGGTTCGACGGAAATCGCTGCTATCTGCTTTTGCGTTCCAACAACGTGTTCAAGCGCGGCGCGAAATCCTTCGGCCAGAGCCCCATGCGTCACAATTACCAGACCTATCATGCCACTGCCGTAGTTCACCAATGACCCAAATGCCCTCAGCGGGCTGCACGAACCCTCCGGGATCGCCTGTGCCGCACCAAGATTGCTGATTCTATGTCGTGGCAGACCAAGTTCTGCAAGCCCAAATCGACTGTCGCCCGCGCCGGGGCGATCACAGATTGCCGCCGAGCGCGACCTTCAGCTTGACCGGTGCGGAGGCCTCAAAGGCCGCCAGCCGCAACAGCGGCAGCGATATGCCCAAAATTGTTGTCAGGGAATCGGGACCGGGCAGGCGCTCGATGTCGTCTGCGCCCGTCAGGTCGACGACCAGGGCCAGTTCGGCTTCGGCAAGCGCCTCCACCTGGATGATGCCAAGACCGCGCACCTCCAAGAGCCCCTTGGTGGCGCCGGGTGCGAGCGCAATGAGTTTGCCGCCAGCAACCCTCAAACGTGTTTGATCGTCGGCCACGAGCCTCGCGCAACCGCTGCCATCGTCCATTGCAAACATCGTCAGGAAACGAAGCGCCAGGTCCGATTTACCGGACCCGGGCGCGCCCCGCAGCAGCGCCGCTTTGTCGCCCAGTGCGACGCAGGTTCCGTGTGCAGATGCGTCCTTCTCCACCACGACCTGCCCCAGCGACCCGCGCTCAGGCCGCGGGCAAGCGGATGACGAGGCGTGCGCCAGTCGTCTTTTTCGCGCGACCGCGCCCCTTCTTGGCCGTTGGGTCCTCCGCCGTCCGGTTTTCCGCCCAAATCCGCCCCCCATGGGCAACGATGATTTGCCGCGAAATATTGAGCCCCAGCCCCGAATTCTGACCGAATTCGTCCTCGTGCGGTCGATCCGTATAAAATCGCTCGAAAATACGCTCGATGTTTTCTCGTGGGATACCTGGTCCTTCGTCCGCCACCGCAATCTCAATCTCATTGCGCACCCGCCGCGCCGACACCCAAACTTTGCCGCGCTTGGGGCTGAACGAGATTGCGTTGTCGAGCAGATTGGTGATCACCTGTCCGAGCCTGCTGTCGTGCCCGATCACCTCGTAGCCCGCCTCGCTCTTGGACGTCTCGGCGATGTCCAGAATGATCTTGGTCGTGTGGGTTTTATTTTCCCGGTGGAAGTCCGAGAAGATTGGAATGAGATTCTCGAGCAATTCGGCGATATCGACCGGCTGAGCGTCGGTGCGAACCAGCTCCGCATCGAGTCTCGAGGCATCCGAAACATCTGAGATCAACCGGTTCAGCCGTCTCACGTCGTGACGAATGATGTCGAGCAGCCGCGTGCGCTCAACGTTGTTCTTGGCCAGCGGAAAGGTCTCCGCCGCGCTTTGCAGAGATGTCAGCGGGTTTTTAAGCTCATGCGCCACATCGGCTGCAAAGCTCTCGGTCGCCTCGATGCGCCGGTATAGCGCATGAGTCATATCGCGCAATGCGCCAGATAAATGGCCAATTTCATCGGTCCGGTGGGTGTAATCTGGTATTTCGGTGCGCTTGCGCACGCTGCGCCGCACCTGATCGGCCGCCGCGGCAAGCCGGTGCATGGGCCCGGCGATGGTCCGCGCAAGCAAGATCGAGAGCAGCACCGTAACGCCAACGGCAAACAACGACACGCGCACAATCGCAAGCCGTTCGGCCGTGACGATGGCATCGATTTCGCCGCCACGGGTTGAAAGAAGCAACGAGCCCAGCACCGCGCGCATACGCTGGATGGGGATGGCGACCGAGACCACCAATTCGCCCTTTTCGTTGACCCGCACAATCGGAATCGCTGTGCCGGTCAAAGCGGACGCGACTTCAGGATAGGCCTTGCCATTTTCACCGCCAATATCGCGGTAAAGCGGCAAGTCCTGACGCCAAAGCCACAATCTCAAGCGCCGCCAGCTCTCGGCAACCCAACCCTCTTCCTCGCTGCCTGGCGGCGGCAAATCGAAGCGAAGGATTTGGCCGCTCGAATACAGCGTGTCAGAATCGAGGATCAGGACACCCTCGCGATTGTAGATGCGCGCTCGGGTACCCGTGGGCTTGATCAACTGTTGCAGGATCGGGGCGGCCCGCTCGGGATTGAGAGGAAATTCGAGGGCGGAGAGATTGTCTTCGCCTGCAATGATCGGCGAGCCTTCATCGAATTCGAGCTGACCGCCATTGGCGATCGGCACTTTTTCCGTATCGATCGTCGCTGATGTGGCGATCGCGCCGGCGATGATTTCGCCTTGGGTAAGCAGGCTCTGCACCTTGGCGTCGATCAGGCCCGCGCGAAACTGATTGAGATAGAGAATGCCCGAGACAAGAATCGTCAGGCCGAACAAATTGAGGATAACGATGCGCCGCGTCAGGCTGGAGACCGGGAAACGCAGACGCAGCCAGCGCAAATAGGACCGCGCTGCCCATGCAAGTCGCGACTGTTTTGCCGGCCGCTCGTCAACGCTTTCGGTTGCACTCAACGGCCCGTGCGTCTCAACGGCCATGGGCGCTCATTTCGTCACGCTTCTTTGAAGCGATAGCCAACTCCGTAAAGCGTCTCAATGACGTCGAAGTTCGTATCCACGGCTTTGAATTTCTTCCGCAGCCGTTTGATGTGGCTATCGATGGTTCTGTCGTCCACATAGACTTGGTCGTCATAGGCCGCATCCATCAGCGCATCGCGGCTTTTGACGACGCCAGGGCGCTGGGCGAGCGCCTGCAGGATGAGAAATTCGGTGACGGTCAGGGTGACTGGACGGTCTTCCCACAGACACGTGTGCCGCTCGGGGTCCATCTTCAGTTTTCCCCGCTCCAAAATCTTTGTGGTCTCGACGGTCGCGGCACTCGCCTCGCGCGGTTGAACGCGTCGCAAGACCGCCTTGACCCGCTCGAGCAGAAGGCGCTGTGAAAACGGTTTCCGAATGAAGTCGTCCGCACCCATTTTGAGCCCGAACAACTCGTCGATCTCCTCATCCTTGGAGGTGAGGAAAATCACTGGCATTTCGCTCTTCTGGCGCAGCCTTCGCAACAACTCCATACCGTCCATGCGCGGCATCTTGATGTCGAGGATGGCAAGATCCGGCGGATTGGCGGCCAACCCGCCGAGCGCGGAGGCGCCATCATTGTAAGTCTGCGTCTTGTATCCTTCGGCCTCCAGAACCATGCGAAGCGAGGTCAGGATATTCCGGTCATCATCAACAAGTGCAATTGTCGGCATCAGCTTGCCCTTCACGGCTACAACTCTAACGGCCGCGGCGGTCTAGGGGCCCATTCTGGGCAAATTGTGGCGGGGTGAGTCATTTAGCTTATTGCTCATTATGTTACCTCAATGCAACACTCAAGAGAAACATTGTAGACTATGAGCATCTCGCAAGACGTAGCAGAGCACGAAAACGCCGCCAACGCCAGAGCGATAGTGCGCGCTGGCGCGACTGCCAGCTTGGCCACGGTCGAGGCTGGATCAGGCGGACCCTATGCCTCGTTCATAACGGTGGCAACCGATGCCGGCGGCGCGCCAATCTTCCTCATTTCCAATCTTGCCCGCCACACGGCAAACCTGACTGGAGATGCCCGGGTTTCGCTGCTTTTTCTGGGTCCGCCCATGGCCGATGAGTCCGCCGGCGACCCGCTCACCCGGACCCGTGTCAGTGTTTTTGGACGGGCCGAATCCAGCGATGATGCGGACATCGAGCGGCGTTTTCTCGCCCGTCACGAGACGGCCCGCCACTATGTTCAATTCACCGATTTCTCCTTCTTCCGGCTCGCGGTCGAAGGTGCCCATGTGGTCGCAGGTTTCGGCAATATTTATGATTTGCAGGCCAGCGATCTTTTGATCGATCTGACCGGCGCCGGCGCACTGCTCGAATCCGAGGCCGGCGTCATCTCGCACATGAACGAAGATCACGCCGACGCCATCGCGCTCTACGCCACCGTGTTGCTGGGAGCCCAGCCGGGGCCCTGGCGGATGACCGGTTGCGACCCCGAAGGCTGCGATCTGGCGGCCGACGGGCAGATACTTCGCCTCACATTTCCCGCTCGGGTGACCGGCCCCGACGAAATCCGTCAAACCCTCGTCGCGCGCGCCCGCGCCGCCCGCTAACGAAGATTATCCTTGATCGTGGGCAAGCTTCGCGTTGACATGCTAGATATATGACGCTTTTTAGAGGCGCGGTCGGTTTACCGGAACATCGCCATGTTGGTGATTTGGCGATCGGCCAATTTACGCCCCATAGGGCTCCATTGTCGCGGCCATACGAGCGAACAATTTTTTCAATACAATCTGGGAGGTAGGCGTGAGTGTATCGGCAATGAAGGAAGACTTTCTGGAAGACGAAACCTTTCCGGTAAGCCATCCGGGTTCTCAGTTCCGCAACACGCCTCTATCCGAGCTGATCGAGCTTGCCGTTTCCCGCGGCGAAGGACGCATCGCCTCCACGGGCGCCTTTGCGACCGAGACTGGCCAGCACACGGGCCGCTCGGCGTCCGACAAGTTCACCGTGCGCGACGCCGAGACCGACGCCACCGTATGGTGGGACAACAACAAGTCGATGGAACCCCATCATTTCGACGCCCTTTGCGAGGACTTTCTCAGCCATGCCGAGAACAAGGACCTGTTTATTCAGGACCTCCACGCCGGCGCCGACACCGAGCATCGCCTGCAGGCCCGGATTTATTGCGAGCTCGCCTGGCACGCTCTCTTCATTCAGCACATGCTGATCGAGCCTACCGAGGCCGAACGCGCCGCCTTCCAGCCGGAATTCACCGTCGTCAACCTGCCGAGTTTCAAGGCCGATCCCGAGCGCCACGGCACCTCGTCGCAGACCGTGATCGCCTGTAACTTCGAGCGTCGTCTGGTGCTGATCGGCGGCACGCTGTACGCCGGTGAGATCAAGAAATCCGTCTTCACATATTTGAATTACATGCTGCCCGCCAAGGGCGTGATGCCGATGCACTGCTCCGCCAACGCATCGCCCCAGGGCGAGTCGGCCGTCTTTTTCGGCCTTTCCGGCACCGGTAAAACGACGCTTTCAGCCGATTCAAGCCGCATTTTGCTGGGCGACGACGAGCATGGCTGGTCGGAGAACGGCATCTATAATTTCGAGGGCGGCTGCTATGCCAAAACCATTCGGTTGTCGGCCGAAGCTGAGCCCGAGATCTACGCTGCGGTCAACCGGCCGGGCGCCGTGCTTGAGAATGTCGTGCTCGTCGGCAACACGCTGGAGCCAGATTTCGCCGATGGCAAGCTCACCGAAAACACCCGCGCTGCCTACCCGCTGGAATTCATCGACAATGCGAGTTCGACCGGCACCGCGGGCCACCCAAAAAACGTGATCATGTTGACGGCCGACGCCTTCGGCGTGATGCCGCCTATTGCCCGGCTGACGCCATCGCAAGCGATGTACCATTTCCTGTCGGGCTATACCGCCAAGGTGGCCGGCACCGAAAAGGGCGTGGATGGTGTTCAGGCAACGTTTTCGACGTGCTTCGGTGCGCCCTTCATGCCGCGCCATCCCAGTGTCTACGGCAATCTTCTGCGTCAATTGATCGCCGAACACGATGTCGATTGCTGGCTCGTCAACACTGGCTGGACGGGCGGCGCCTATGGCGTCGGCCAGCGCATGCCGATCAGGGCGACGCGTACGCTGCTGAATGCAGCGCTGTCGGGCGCCTTGCGCGACACGGCGATGCGGATCGATCCGATCTTCGGCTTCGAGGTGCCCATCGCCGTCGAGGACGTGCAACCGCAAATTCTCGAGCCGCGCGCCACATGGGCCGATGCAGCCGCCTATGATGCACAAGCCCTGGCGCTCGTCGACATGTTCACGGCCAACTTCAAGACCTTCGAGGACCATGTTGACGAGGAGGTCCGCTCCGCCGGTCCGCACAGCGCAGCGTGATCTCGACCATTTTCCTGCCATAAGCCGGTGCCATGGCACGGACTGCGGCCACCGCCGATCGTTCCGTGTCGTGAGGAGTCTTGAGCCTATGAAACGCTTGTGCACCCTTTTTGCCGTCGCTGCCGGACTTGCCGCCGCGCCCGCCCATGCCGGCAGCTTCGACTGCAGCGTCGTCTATGACGAATTCGATAGTTTGATGAACAAGGATTTCCTCACAAATCCGGAAAATTACGCTCAGGTGGCGACGGGCAAACTCACCCGCGCCGATTACAACGGCCGGCAAAAGGGCCGACTGATGTTGCGTCCCGACCGCAAGGGACTTGGCGTCGCGATTGTCCACACCAACAAGAACACATGGGGCAAGTTTCTGTTTTCCTGGGGTGGGCCCGGAGACGCGCGCGGCACACCACTCCTGATTCTCCGCGACATCACGCTTTTCGGCCGGGTCCAAGACGGCAACGCGCCGCGGCTGACCCGCGAGATCCGCGTCAGTTCTTCCCAGATGGTCGACCTAGACCGCGGCCTGAGCGGCGAGGGACCCGAATCCGACATTTGGTTTCACAATGTGGACGGCAAGACAATGCAAGTGGAGGCCGTCAATGGCGCCAGCTTGTCCTTCCCCCTGGAAACCCTCTGCAGCCAATAGCATCGTGCGGGACCGCGCCTGGTCCGCTTAAGTCTGTTGCCGAGGCTCCCGCCAGACGCTAGGGATCGCCCATGAGCAAGGCGAAAGGCGTGATCGCCGCCGGCCACGAAGTGACAGTCGCGGCCGCGGCCGAAATCTTGAGTGACGGTGGCAACGCCTTCGATGCGGCGATCGCGGGTCTGTTTGCCTCATGCGTGCCCGAAGTCGTGTTCTCTTCCATCGGCGGCGGCGGCTTTCTCATGGCCCATCCGGCCGGCCGCTCCGACACCGTGCTTTACGATTTCTTCGCCCAAACGCCATCCAGCAAACGGCCCGAAGACGAAATCGACTTCTTCGGCATCCACGCAGATTTTGGCCCCGCCACCCAAGAGTTCCACATCGGCGCGGGCTCGGCCGCGGTCCCGGGGTTTGTGCAAGGCGCCTTTCGTGTCCACAAAGATCTCTGTAAATTACCGATGAGCCGCATCGTCGAACCCGCGGTGCGCGCTGCTCGCGAGGGCGTCGTCATCAGCGATTTCCACGCCTACCTCTTTACCATCGTCGCGCCGATTCTGACCGCGAGCGCGGGCGCCAAGGCCTGTTTCTCGCCTGGCGGCACGTTGCTCAAAGGTGGCGACACCTACCGCAACGCCGCCTTCGCCGAAACATTGGAGGGCCTGGGACGGGAAGGCCATCGGCTCTTCACCGAAGGCGAGCTCGCCCGCGCCATGGTCGCCCAGTCGCAAGATGAAGGCGGTCACCTCGCCATGGAGGACTTCAAGGCCTATGAAGTCGAGCTCCGCCGCCCGCTCTTGTGGCGCCACCGGGACGCGGAACTGGCGCTCAACCCAGCGCCCGCCGCCAGCGGCCCGCTCATCGCCTTTGGTCTCGGCCTGCTCGAACGCTTTCGGCCCGAAGGCGAGCCCGGCGCGCTCGATCTGGCCTGCATCATGAGCGAGACAAATGCCGTGCGCAGCGCCCAGTCGGGCGACCTCAGCACGGTGACCGGCAGCGAGATAATCGCACGCCACCTGAGCGCCCTGGCCGGCCACCCGCAGATGTCGCGCGGCACAACCCATATCAGCGTCATCGACGCCGACGGCAACGCCGCATCCGCATCGGTCTCCAACGGCGAGGGCAACGGACTGATGGTCGGTGAATTCGGATTCATGCTCAACAACATGCTTGGCGAGGAAGACCTGAGCGCCGGCGTTTTTCACCACTGGCGGCCCGGCACGCGTCTCTCGTCCATGATGGCGCCGACCTTGATTCGCGAGCGTTCCGGCGCGCTCACCGCGCTGGGTACGGGCGGCTCGAACCGCATCCGAACGGCAATTCTGCAAGTCGCCGTGAACCTGATCGACCGTGGCCAAGACCTCGAGCACGCCGTGGCGGCGCCTCGCATTCACGTGGAAAAAAGCGGCAAGCTCAGCTTTGAGGCGGGCCCGTGGAGCGAGCTTTACTCCGACGAGGAACGCGACGCGCTGGTCAAGGCGTTCGAGGATGTCGAAGCCTGGCCCGAGCGGAATGTCTTTTTCGGCGGCGTGCATGCCGCCCGCGCCCGCGGCGGCGGCTTTGAAGGGGTTGGCGACCCGCGTCGTGGCGGCGCGGCATGCGTGGTGTGATGAGCCCCTCGCCCGCAAAACGCGCCTGCGCCATCCGCCACGTCGCCTTCGAGGACGCCGGCAGTTTTGCCGCCGTACTCGCCAGCCACGGCTACCATCTCGACTATCACGAGGCAGGGCTCGACGACTTTGCCGGTCTGGCGGCAGCGCCCGACCTGCTTATCGTCCTGGGTGGACCGATCGCTGCCTATGACGAGGACCTGTACCCAATTATCGCCCATGAGGTCGCCGCCATCGAACGGCAGATCTCAGCCGACAAACCTGTGCTTGGCGTCTGTCTCGGCGCCCAACTCATTGCCCGGGCGCTCGGCGCCCGCGTCTATCCCGGGCCCACGAAGGAAATCGGCTGGGCGCCCCTCAGCCCAAGCGAGGCTGGCGAACGCTCCTGCCTCGCGCCCTTGGCAAAAAACGATTGGCACGTGCTCCACTGGCATGGCGACACCTTCGACTTGCCGCCAGGCGTCGTACGGCTGGCCTCGACGCAAGGGGCGGAAAATCAAGCCTTTTCGCTAGGGCCGCGTATACTCGGACTCCAGTTTCACGTCGAGGCGCAAGCCCACACCCTGGAACAGTGGCTGATCGGTCATGCGGCCGAAATCGCACAGGCCAATGTGGACATCCCGCGCCTGCGCGAAGACACCAAGCGTTGGGGCGCTGGGTTGGAGCGGGCCGGCGCAAGTATCCTCGAGGCTTGGCTCAAGAGCCTTTGAATCCGCCGCAGCAGGAGAACGACCTCATGATCACGCTGCTCGACATCATCGCCATATTGCTGGGGCTCGCCGCGCTGTTTGGCTACCTCAACCACCGCCTGCTCAGACTTCCCCACACCATCGGCCTCGTCGTTATCGCGCTGCTGGCATCCGCCGCGATCCTCGTGGTCGATTTCTATTGGCCGAAATTCGACATCGGCCCGACCGTGCGCGACACGCTGACGGGAATCGATTTCTACGAAGTGCTGATGGAGGGTTTCTTGAGCGCTCTGCTGTTTGCCGGCGCAATCCATATTGATCTCTCGCGCCTGGCCCAACGCAAATGGGCGATTGGGCTGATGGCCAGCATCGGCGTGTTGTTGTCCACCTTTCTGGTGGGGGGTGCCATTTGGGCCGTTGGTCAGGCGGCGGGGCTCGATATCCCGATACTCTGGGCGCTGGTCTTCGGCGCACTGATCTCGCCGACTGACCCGGTCGCCGTGCTCGGCATTCTGAAAACCGTGCGCGTGCCGCCTTTGCTGGAGGCCAAAATCGCCGGAGAGTCCCTTTTCAACGACGGCGTCGGCGTCGTCGTTTTCACGATTATGGTTGCGCTGGCCACAAGCAATGTTGGCGGCCCGACAATGGGGGCGCTCGACGTCGCCGAACTCTTCGCGCTCGAAGCCTTTGGCGGCGCGGCGCTGGGCCTTGTGTTCGGCATCATCGCCTTCGCGCTGCTCTATTCGCTGGATGAGCACAATCTTGAGATCATGATCACGCTGGCCTTGGTGACAGGCGCCTACACCGCAGCGCTCCATCTGCATGTAAGCGGCCCCATCGCCGTCGTCGTGGCCGGTATCCTGATCGGCAATCAGGGCGCCGCCTTCGCCATGAGCGAGAAAACCCGCGCGCATCTGTTTCAATTCTGGGAACTCACCGACGAAATCCTGAATTCGGTGTTGTTTCTGCTGATCGGCCTCGAGGTGCTGGTGATCCTGCCCGCGCTCAACTATCTATGGCTTGCCGCCGCCGCGATCCCCATCGTCTTGGCGGCGCGCTTGATATCCGTCTCGGTGCCAATCGGGCTCTTGGCCATCCGCGAGCGCTTCACCTTCGGCGCGGTGCGCATCCTGACCTGGGGCGGCCTGCGCGGCGGCATCTCCGTGGCACTCGCCCTCTCGCTGCCGGCAAGCGAATTCAAGGCGCCGATCCTGACCGCAACCTACGCCGTCGTGGTCTTCTCGATCATCGTCCAGGGCCTGACCATGCGTCCGCTGGTCTCCTATCTGATGCTTGATGAGCCAGGCGATCCGGGTTCAGGCGACGCCAATATCGTGCGCGGGTCCACGACGACGCCCGGTCCGAAGTTTCCGGGCTAGTGCGCTTCTTCCCAGTTATCGGCTGATTTCGCGTCGACCTTCAGCGGCACCGAGAGTTGCAGGACGGGCGCACACGCCTCTTCCATTGTCGCCACCGCCGCCTCGATCGTCTTGTCGACTTCGCTTTCGGCCGCCTCGAAGATCAGCTCGTCATGCACCTGTAGCAGCATGCGGGCCTCAACCTTGGCATTGGCGAGCGCCGCCTCCATGCGGATCATGGCGCGGCGGATGATATCGGCGGCCGAGCCCTGGATCGGCGCATTGATCGCGGCGCGCTCCAGGAACGCCCGGTGGTTCGGGTTCTTGGTGTTGATCTCGGGATAATGCACGCGGCGTCCAAACAGCGTCGATACATAGCCGTTGTCGTGAGCCTGTTTCTTGGCCCAGTCCATATAGTCGCGGATTCCGGGAAACCGCTCAAAATAGGTCTTGATGTAGTCGCTCGCCTCGCCGCGCGAGATGCCCAGCTGATTGGCCAGCCCGAAGGCCGAGATGCCGTAGATGATGCCGAAATTGATCGCCTTGGCCCGCCGCCGCGTCGCCTGGTCCATGTCCTTGATAGGCACGCCGAACATTTCCGACGCCGTCATGGCATGGATATCGAGACCGTCCGCGAAGGCTTGTTTCAGCGCATCGATATCGGCCATATGAGCCAACACGCGGAGTTCAATCTGGCTGTAGTCGGCCGATATCAGCTTGTTGCCTTTTTCGGCCACGAAGGCTGTGCGGATTTTGCGCCCTTCCGTCGTTCGAACCGGAATGTTTTGCAGATTGGGGTCGGTTGACGCAAGCCGCCCGGTCGAACTCGCCGCCATGGCAAAGGAGGTATGGATGCGACCGGTGGTGGGGTTGATGAAGCCCGGCAAGGCATCCGTATAGGTGCTTTTGAGTTTGGCCAGTTGCCGCCAGTCCAGCAACCGGGCCGGCAGGTCGTGGCCTTGGGCGGCCAGATCCTCCAGCACCTGATGGTCGGTCGCCCAGGCGCCGATCTTGGTGCGCTTTCCGCCCTCCAGGCTCATCTTATCGAACAGGATTTCACCCAGCTGCTTGGGCGAGCCCAGATTGAATTCTTCGCCGGCAAGCTTGTGGATCTCCGATTCAAGTCCGCCAAGGGCTTGCGCGAAATCGCTCGACAGCCGGTCGAGCACCTGCCGCTCGACACGGATGCCGTTGGCCTCCATCGCCGTCAAAACCGGAGCCAAGGGACGCTCCAGCGTCTCGTAGACCGTTGTCAGGCGCTCGGCCGCCAGCCGGGGTTTGAGCGCTTGCCACAGGCGCAGCGTCACGTCGGCGTCTTCGGCAGCATATTCGCTCGCCGTCTCCAGCGGCACCAGATCGAAGGTGACCTGCGACTTGCCCTTGCCCGCGACTTCCTTGAAGGAAATGCAGGTATGGCCCAAATGCCGCAGCGCCAGCTCGTCCATGCCATGACCGCCACGGCCCGCATCGAGCACGTAGGAGATCAGCATGGTGTCGTCCATGGCGGCGAGCGCAATGCCGTGATTGACCAGAATCAGGGCGTCGTATTTGAGGTTCTGGCCGATCTTGAGAACGCTTTCGTCCTCCAACATCGGTTTGAGCGCGGCCAGCGCCTCGCGCAATGGGATCTGTTCGATTTCCCCCACGCCGTCGAAATCGAGCCCATCGCCCGAGCGGTGTTGCAGCGGCACGTAGCACGCTTTGCCCGGCGTCAGCGCCAGCGACACGCCGACCAGATCCGCCTGCATGGCATCGAGCGAATTGGTTTCGGTATCAAAGGCGACGTATCCCTGCTGCCGCGAGGCCGCAATCCATCGCTCCAGCCCCGCCATGTCGGTCACGGTCTCGTAGGCGCCACGCTCGATCGGCATGGCGCGCGCCAGTTCGACCGCCTCAGCGGCGCGGGCCGCCGGCGTCGGCGCACCGCTGTCGCTGGTCCGGGCCTCTTCCGCCAACGCCTCGTTCTCCGGCGGTTCCCAGCCCTTGATCTCGATCTCAGCCGGCTCAATTGCCTCCAGATCGGCCTCGCAGGCGGCAGCGACCCGCTTGGTGAGCGTGGTGAAGCCGAGCGCCTTGAGATAGGCCACCGCATCTGCGCCTTTGACCGGCTCGACGCTGAGCGCACCCAGCGCCACCTCGACGGGTACGTCCTGATCCAGCGTCACGAGCTGCCTGGAAATCCGCGCCTGATCGGCGAACTCGATCAGGTTTTCGCGCCTTTTGGTCTGCTTGATCTCTTGCGCTCGCGCCAGCAGCGTATCGAGATCTCCGTATTCGCCGATCAGCAAGGCCGCCGTCTTGATGCCTATACCGGGCACGCCCGGCACGTTGTCGGTGGAATCACCAGCCAGCGACTGCACATCGATGACCTTCTCGGGCGGCACGCCGAATTTCTCGACGACCTCATCGTGTTCGATGCGCTTTGCCACGCCGCGCTGGCGCATGTTGAGCGTGTCCACCATGGCGACCCCATCGCCGATCATCTGCATCAAATCCTTGTCGGAGCCGATGATGGTGACATCCGCGCCCGCTTCGCGGGCCTGCCTGGCATAGGTCGCGATGATGTCGTCGGCCTCGTAGTTCTCCTGCTCGATGGAGGCCACGTTGAAGGCGCGCACAGCCTGCCGGATCATGCCAAATTGCGGCCGCAAATCCTCGGGCGGTGCGTCGCGGTTGGCCTTGTATTCGGGATAGATGTCGTTGCGGAAGGATTTGCCTGAATGATCGAAAATCACTCCAAGGTGACTGGGAAACACGTTTTCGCGGCTCGGATCGCCCTCTTGCAGCAGCTTCCACAGCATGTTGCAAAAGCCCGCGACCGCGCCCACCGGCAAGCCGTCGCTTTGGCGCGTCAGCGGTGGCAATGCGTGGTAGGCGCGAAAGATGTAGGACGAACCGTCGACCAAAAAGACGCGGTCGCCGGGCTTGAGACCCGTATCCATTTGCGCTGTTTTTTTGTCGGTCGCTACGCTCATGAGGCCGCACTATAAATGCGCCGATCCCAAAGGTCAGGACAATTCAGCGATACAAAAAAAGAGGGATGAAGCACAAGGCTTCATCCCTTTTAAAGTACCCGATAGGTGGTGTGATGCCGGTTAGGGGGAATGCTGCATTCTAACTATCAGAATCCTTATCGTCGTGTTTGCGTGTGCAGGGCGCCGCAGAAATCTTGCATTGACTGTAGGGCGTCTTCCTCCAGCGCGCGCACGACAAAACGCGGTCCTGGGCCATCGCCCAGTTGCCATAGACTTTACCCAATTTGTTTTCAGCTGCTTCGGACCAACGCACGATGGCAGCCAGCTCGGCCACGGGCGCCGAACGGCTGCCGTAACCGAAAACGGCGACCCGCTCAGCCGCGCAATCGTGGTAGGCGTGCGACTCAAAGGCGTCCAGCTGCGAGGCAAGCGCCGCGCCAGCCGCCATTGTGAACATTATGGCTATCGTGATCCACTTCGTCATGGGCAGTACCTTTGTGAACCGATAGCATCCGATATAGTGTAAAAATCCTTCCAGTCCGCCAAAACTGGACCGTCAAATTAGCTCAAATTTTCGCTAATTCCGGCCAAATTAGGCACCATCAGGCGACTGCGCCACGGGCACTGCTTCGAGGTCGGCGGCTATCGCGCGCGCGATAATCTGCGCCACTTTTTCCGACCCCGTCGGCGTCAAATGCAGGCCGTCATAGACGTCTCCGGCTTGCCATTCGCGCGCGCCCGCCAGATCGATCAGCACCGCGCCCTCGGTTTTAGCCACATGAACAATGAGCGCGTTGGCATAGGCATGGATAGAGGAGAAGCTCGCCACGTCGAAATCGCCGCGCGCCAGCGCATCCGCCCCAAGGAGATCGCCTTGCGCGTTTGCCTGCCCGCCCACACCGGGCCGCAGCAGGATTTGCGTCATCAAGACGGGCTTGATGCCCCAAGCCTTGGCGAGACGGACGAAGCTGCGCAGGGCGGGTTCGTAATTTTCCCGCAAGACTTTCCGGCGCGCCAATTCCTTCGCATTGGGGGCCGGAACCGGCGGAGCCGCCTGGTCGCTGGCGGCTTTGGGGGCCTGCTTCTTGGGGCTCGATCCAGCGCCGTTTTTGGAAAAGACCTGAGCGATGCGCAGCTTGAGCGTCTTGATGCCCTTGGAGAGCGCGCGGAAGGTATAGGGAAACGTGCGGTCGCGCAGATCGCGCAGCGCCTGCGTCGTGCCCCGGTTGCGCCCCTGCACCAGGCCGATATCTTTTTTCGTCATCCAGTAGGTGTCGTGTCCGCCCAGCCAGCCGATATCGTTGGTGGCGTGCATCAGCACCCCATAGCGCGGCCGGCGCGGAACGATCTTGCCGATCGTGTTGACGAGAGAGTGCATGGTGTGGTTGCTCGAGCGCCCTGCGTTGATGGCGTTGATTTTGAGACCGGTTTGCGCTTCAAGCAGCTGCCCGGCCCGTGCGGGAAAGCGCTCCATCGGACGCAGATACAAACACTCTGTGGTGGAACCCCCGATAAACGCGATCTCGAAATCGGGCTCGGCGTGTCGGATCGAGGGCTCAATGAAACCGTGCCGGTCGATGGTGAGCGAATAGGTGTCGTCGACCGGTCCGGCGGGATCGTTGTAGCGGGCTTCGGGCGTGCGATAGATATGGTTCGAATTGGGCAACCATTCGCGCATCGCCAGAAAGCGCTTTGCCGGCAGCTCGCTTGCCTCGCGCTCGCCCGGACGTAGCGCCAACTCGGTCCCGAACAACAAGGCGCTCATCAGCAAGCCGATTATAATGATCGCCGTCAGCATGGGATATCGTTCGAACCGGTTCATACCGCTAATCTGACCCTTTCCATCTGCTCCAACCCGGTCGCGCGCGAACAGCGCTTGCCCCTATACCATAGGGCGAGCCGGCCAGAACATGGCCCTTTCAGATCGCTGCCCTGCGTCGGAGTGCCGTACTTCCCTAACCGTAACCTCCAGTGTTAGAAATGACTCGGCTGCGCCTACGGGGTCGAGAACGGACCGCTCTATCTCCTAATTCGTGGACGCAAAAAAATAAGCCTCATCCTCATAGAGGCGCGTTGGTTGTGGAGGCGTTTGTGTCCGGCGGCAGTACCAGCCCGAATTCAGTATCGGCCGCTATTGTCCGGTTTTTGGTCGCCCGTGGCATCGACAGGATTTTCGGCTTGTGCGGTGGTCACATCATGCCGATATGGATCGACGCCGACCGGGCCGGCATTCGTATCATCGACGTGCGCGATGAGCGCGCCGCCGTCCACATGGCCCAAGCGCACGCCGAGATCACCGGCGAATTGGGCGTGGCGCTTGTCACCGCCGGTCCAGGCGTCACCAACGCCATAACCGGCATCGCCAACGCCCACGTTTCCCGCGCGCCCGTTCTGGTGATTTCCGGCACGCCGCCCAGGCCCCAAGAATTCCGCGGCGCCCTGCAGGGCATCGATCACGTGCCCATGGTCGAAAGCATCACGCGTTATGCGCGCACGGTGCGCGAGCGTGGCCTCGTTCTGTCCGAACTCGACACCGCCTGCGCCAAGGCGATCGGCTATGGCGGCGCGCCCGGCCCGGCCTATATCGATTTTCCGACCGATGTGCTGCGCGAAACGATGCCGAATGCGCTCGCCCGGGAAGAGCTCATGCGGCCCAAGACAAAACCGCTGCTCGCGCCCGCGCCCCAAGACGTCGAAAAGGCGGCCAAGCTTATTTGGGCGGCCAAACGCCCGCTCGTGATTGCCGGACGCGGCGCCCGGGGCGCCCAGGCCGAATTGTCCGATCTTCTCGATCTAACGGGCGCGCTTTATCTCGACACCACCGAGGCGCGCGGCCTCGTTTCCGACGATCACCCAGGTCTCGTCAACGCCATGCGCGGCCAGGTCATGCGCGAGGCCGATCTTGTGCTCACCGTTGGCCGGAAACTTGACTTTCAGCTCGCCTATGGCTCTCCGGCCGTTTTCGAAAACGCCGCCTTCGTGCGCATCGCCGATAATTTCGACGAGCTAGCCGACAACCGCCGCGGCGTTGCCGAAATCATGGCCGATCCGGCTCACGCGCTCGCCGCCATCCTGGACCAAGCCGGAAACGCCAAGCCGAAGACCGATCGCGCCTGGACCAAGACCACGCGCGAGAAGCACGAGCAGCGCGTCGCCAAGATGTCCGCCGGTTTGGCCGCCGCCCCGCCCGACGCCGACGGCCGCATGCACCCCTACGTGCTGTTGGGCGCGCTCAAAGAAAGCTTAGACGACGACGCCATCTTGGTCGCCGACGGCGGCGATATACTGAGCTTCGCCCGCGTCGCACTCTCACCCCGCACGTATCTCGATCCCGGCGCATTGGGATGCCTCGGCGTCGGCGTCCCCTTCGGCATCGCCGCAGCCCTCGCCCGGCCGGGCAGCCAGGTCGCTGTTGTCACCGGTGATGGTTCATTTGGATTCAACGCCATCGATATCGAAACCGCCAAACGCCACCAGGCCGGTGTTGTCTTTATCGTGGCTAACAACGCGGCCTGGAACATCGAAGTCCACGATCAAAAGGTCACGCACGATCATAATGTCGGCACCAAATTGACCGACTGCAATTACGCCCATATGGCGCAAGCTTTGGGCCTTCACGCCGAGCGCGTCGACGGCGCATCCAAGCTTCCGGGCGCGCTCGAACGCGCCTTTGCCAACACGCCCGCTCTGCTCGACGTTGTGGTCAGCGTCGAGGCGGTCTCATCTGACGCCAAGGCGGGACTTGCCTGGGTGCCCGATCTGCAGCCCTTGGCGGCCTGGGACGAGGCCGAGCGCGCTTGGCGCGAAGGCAAGGGCAAATCATGAGTGGATTTATTGGAAACGGCGCCGTTAGGCGTCTCGAACTTGTTGCGTAGTTAAAAAAGGGAGGAATGTGAAATGGCAGTAAAACGACCTGAAGAGTTCAACCATCACGAAGCCAAGGTGAATGGCGTGAACATCCATTACGTCATGGAAGGAAGCGGCCCGCCGCTCGTCCTGATGCACGGTTGGCCGGGCTTCTGGTGGGAGTGGTACAAGTGTATCGACGAGCTCGCCAAGGACTTCACCGTGATCGCGCCCGACATGCGCGGCTTCGGTGATTCCGAAAAGCCCGATCTAAGCGATCTCTCGCAATACCACCTCGACCGCACGACCGACGATCACGCGGCCCTGTTGGATCATTTGGGTCACGAGAAGGCCTATATGGTCGGCCACGATTATTCGGCCATCGTCATGCACAAATTCGTGCGCGTCCACAAAGACAAGGTCATCAAGGCGATGATCATTGACCCGATACCGCCGGACATCGAGGCCCGCTACCTTTCGGTCCCGCACTTTCCGGAGTCCTGGTACTCGCAGTTCCACCAGCTCGACATGGCGGTGGATGTCGTGAGTTCGAGCCGCGAGGCAACCCAGATCTACTTCAAGCATTTCCTCTCGCACTGGTCCTACAACAAGGACCTGATTACGGATGAGGAAATGGAGATCTATACCGATAATTTCGTCAAGCCCGGCAACGTGCATGGCGGCATGAACTATTACCGGGCGAACCTATCGCTCACCAGCGCGCTGTGGACACCGCTCGACCGCACCATCTCCGATGTTCCCCACACCATCTTGTGGGGCATGGGCGATACGGTGATCCCGTCTGTCTGGTCGGATCTCGTTCCCCAGTGGCACAACAACTACACGATCGAATACGTCCCCGACGGCGGGCATTTCCTGATGATGGAGAAGCCCGATGTCGTCATTGACCGTATTCGGGCCATGAAGGGCTAAAGCCATTGAGTTGAGGGTGCGGGCCGATAGGGCTATAGAGAGCCTCAAGGCCCGCACCCGTAGCTCAGCTGGATAGAGCGCCGCCCTCCGAAGGCGGAGGTCAGAGGTTCGAATCCTCTCGGGTGCGCCAATTATTTCAATGGCTTGTACGGTTTCTACGATCAAGGCAGTCGATAAAATAAGCACATAGTAAGCACATCGATGAGAATTCGACCTATCTGCGCAGCTCTATACGGAGCTTTGCGCAGATTGGGGTCGGCATTATTTTGGGTCTACCAAGACGAAGAGGAAAACGCTTATGACGGCGGGACGGGTGATCGTCGGATTGCTGCTGCTTATTGCCGTCGGCGTGTTGATCAAATTGGTTCTGTTTCTCGCAGGTGTATATGTGCCATCAGCGAGTATCACGGGCATACAACCACCCGCACAACAGACACCTGCACCGGCGGCCATTCCCCAGGTCTCTGAACCTGCCGCTGAGTTGACACCTCCTGCTCAAGTAAGCGAACCGGAGCAGGAGCAAGCACAGCCTCAACCGGAAGTCGTGCAGACGCCCGTCCTAGAAGAACAGTCCGAGCCTTCACAAGACGTGGGCGAGGACACTATGGCACCGGCGGATATCGATACGCCCAGCTCCACCGGTAGCGAGGAAGCTCAGGTGCCGCCTTTGGAAGACACGGGCGAGGATGCCTCAGCGCCAGAAGATGGCGATGCGGCCTCTTCCCCTGCGAGCTATGTCGTGCAAAGGGGCGACTCGCTATGGAAAATTGCCCGGCGGTCGTGCGGTGGTGGTGCGAAGTATCGCGTGATCTACCAGAAGAACCGCGGCAACATCAGGAATCCGCATCGCATCTGGCCTGATCAAGTGATCGAATTTCCCGATATTTGTCGTTAGCCGTACCTTCTCCCGGCATTGGCCCGAAATCGAGTTTCGATCTGTCCGCAAGTTCAAGGTTTGAGTGCGCGAGACGAACAGCACTGTGGCTGATCGAGTTCATAGCAGCCGAGAAGAGGGCTTGGTATTTGACAGGAGCTTCAACTGATAGGGCGGATTGAATGACTGCGACTCTGGGATATGCCCTTATGGTTCTCGGTGCTCTTTGCGGATATCTGGTGTGGAGCACCAGCGGAAAGCTGCCTCATTCAATTTTTTTAGCCATTGCCGTTCCGCTGACTGTGCTGGGAGTCATCAGAATGTTCGTTGCCGACGAATTGCCAGAGGACGTCTTAAAAACAGTTATGTTGCTTGGTGTGATCGTAGCGCTCGGTGCAGTCGTTTACCTGAACCGGGGGAAAAACTAGCTTTCATCGCTGATCAGCTCGACTCCCGGCATGTCTGCTTTCGAGGGGTTAGCGGACATTCCGCCATCTAATGTCCGCTATTAGGGGTAAAGCGGACTCCCATTGGGGCAGCAAACTACGTCCGCTAATGACCCAAAGCGGACATTGCATCAGTCGTCAGACGGTAGTGCCCATAGACCACACTCTAAACCCGCCCAATACATGTATTAGCTCATTCAGGCGGCGGCAGCGTCGTCGTCGGCGGCGGATCCGGCATATCTTGATCAACAATTTCTTGATCGGTAACGGTGCCGGTCGGGTCGTCCTCGCGGTGGCGGCGGATGAGCGACTTGTTCTCGCCGAAATAGAACCTTATCCCGCCCCAGACCGCATGATAATCATCGCCGTCAAAGCGGCCCTCGCCGAACATCGAAAGACCGTACTGATCGTCGCGGATCATCTGATATTCGAGGCCTGCGACGCCTACATGTCCTGGACCCTGAAGGGCATCGTCACGCCAATTTGAGTATTTTACGCCGCCCGTCAGCCGCAGATCATCAGTGAGATAATAGGCGGCAATGGTCGACCAGAAGATGCCGTCGTCGAGATCGGCCTTGTCTTGACCGAAATAGCCCTCGAGAGCGAGCTGACCCAAATAAACCTGACCCTCGCCGGCGTAGCGGTAAAACTGTTCGCCGCCAATGCTGAAGGCGGCCCCAAAACCGCCAATGAGACCGATAGCCGGATCGCGCCAAAATAAGTGGCCGCCGCCGCCAGCAACGCCTTCCTGATCGCCGCCTATATAGCCGAACAGGCCGTCAGCCTGCAGCCCAAAGGAATGGCCAAGGGGAAGCGAAATACTGAGATCGGTAAGTGCAGCGCCGTCACCATCAATGCTGCCGCCCAGAATGGCAGCCTTTCCGTTGAGCTCTGAAACGGCGGGCAGGCCGCTCGCGCTTGGCAATTCGGTCGCAAGCGAAGGCGTGGCTGCGAGAAAAGCAACCGCCGAGATCGTCGCAAGATAATTTGATCGAACCACCCCCTGCGCCCCTAAAAGCAAATGGCCGCACACTGCAACTGATTGGCTGTCATCAAATTACCGAACACTTCGGCAGATAATGTGGCGAAATACCAGCGCCAACGGGTTTTCTGATGCAGCGTAACATTTTAGACACACCAAAGATGCCATAGGCTTTGGATCGTCGGGGCTTATCGCGGCAGAAGTCCGTTTCTGGCTAAAAGCGGACGTTCCAGCCTATGCCGATCAATGTCCGCTTTCGGGGGCGAAGCGGACATCAATTGGCGTTGCTGTCCACTCGCTGGCGGGGTATTCCATATGCCTGACATAGTGGTCGACGCGGGCTGCGTCCGGCCAATCGCCCTCGATTCCAATGATGCGAAATCCCTTTTTGCTGATCAGCTCCTGAGAAATGCGCTCCCGCATGCGATAGAATTCCGAGGTGCCGTGGGAGGCTTCGCCGAGCAGCACTACGCGCGCGTCGCCGAGGCGCGCAAGCAGTGGCGCCAAATCCGCCGACTCGATCGACGCGAATTCTTCTGCGGCCTCGCCAATCGCGCTGATCAAGGCCTCGTCGCCGACGGCGGGCCGCGGTCGCGGTGCGGCTGCTGGAGCGCCTTCCGGCAACCAACCTTCCTCGCCCACGAGTGGCACGAAACGCACATCGGCGATGTCTTGGCTCTCGAATTCGTTTTCCGAAATCCGCGTCACACGCAACAGTCCCTGGGCGCGTGGATCTTTTCCAACCGGAATCACCAACCGGCCGCCCACCGCTAATTGCTGTTTGAGTGATTCAGGGACCTCCGGTCCGCCTGCAGCCACCACGATTGCGTCGTAGGGCGCGTGCTCTTCCCATCCCAACGTTCCGTCGGCGTGCATAACATGGACGTCGTCATAGCCAAGATCGGCAAGCGTCGCAGCCGCCTTTTCGGCGAGCTGGGCAATGCGCTCGACCGTGTAGACCTCTCCGGCAATTTCGCCGAGCACGACCGCGGCATAACCCGAGCCGCAACCGATCTCGAGCACCCGCTCGCCTCCTTCAAGCGCCAACGCATCCGTCATGAGCGCTACGATGTAAGGCTGGGAGATTGTCTGCCCCTCTTCGATAGGGAGCGGAGCGTCTTGATAGGCAAACTCGTGAAACCGTTCGGGTAGAAATGCCTCCCGCGGCACGTTCTCCATTGCTTCCACGACCAGTTTGGAGCGCACGCCCCTCGCCACGACATGGCTTCGCACCATCTCGCGCCGAGCAACAGAAAAATCAGTCATTCTCAAACTTGCCTTTCGATCCGCTCTGGGACGCAGGCGGTCGGGCCGAGGGTATGCGGGCGCGGTCCGGCATCCTCCAGGCGTGCTCGCGGACAGCTGCTCGGTGATCCTCGCCGCCGTTTAGGCGCTCTTGCCTATCGATCGGCTTGTCGAACTCAAGCTCGATGATCACATAACCAGCCGATCATCCGACGGTAATTGGACACCATTGTCACGATTGCCAGCCATGAAGACATTGCGCCAAGTCAACGTTGTGGCCTTTTGCCCGGCCTTCTTTTGATCGGCAGAGGGCGCCCGCATTGGTTCAGGAAGCAGCAAGTCCATGAGCCGCGCGCACATTGCCTATGTGGGAATTTGATGAAGATCAGTGCCGCTCGAGATTGATTTGATACCAATGAACATCGTCATCTATGTTTTTGAACCAGCCGCAAAGCGGAAGGCTTTGGCGTCGATCAATCGAGGCTATTTCCGCACCAACATTTGCAGAGTCTGATCGTTATGCAGGTACCACTTGAGATTCAATTCCAGGATATCGGGCCATCCGAGGCGGTCGAGGCGCGCGTTCGCGAAGAAACGGCGAAACTCGAACAATTTTTCGACCGCATTACCTCGACGCGGGTGGTCGTGAGCAAACCGCACCAAAAGCGCTTGAAGGGCAACACCTATCGCGTGCGTATTCACATGACCGTGCCGGGCGGGGCCGACATCGTCATCGACCGGGACCCCGGAGACAGGGGCGCTCATGAAGACGTCTATGTGACGATCAGGGACGCCTTCCGGGCCGCACGGCGTCAGCTCCAGGACCATGTCCGCAGACATCAGGGGAAGGTCAAAATTCACGAAAGCGCGCCCCACGGTACGATCGCGTCGCTACATCCCGGAGAAGATCACGGCTTTATCGCCACGTCGGATGGGCGCGAGATCTACTTTCATCGCAACAGCGTCGCCGACGATTGCTTCAATGACTTGGAGGCGGGTCAGGAAGTCCGTTTTGCAGAAGATGTTGGCGACAAGGGGCCGCAAGCGACATTCGTCACGCCCGTGGGCAAGCATCATCTGACGTGACGGCCAGCAACCCTCGAGGGGCTGCCAGCGGTTGGCGCCACTGTTGCTTCAGATGGGGAGCGATTCGATGGATAACATCGATGTCGCAACCTTCGCCGGCGAGGGCCAGAAAACGACAGTTTAAGAGGACGACACCATGAACGAGCTCACGATTAATCCCGCTTATTTGCGCATGTTGGTCCTAAAGGTGCGGGCGATCATGGCCGGGGAGGACGTGGTTACGCCCGAAACCGACGGCAACTCCATCGACGATGAGATCCCCGAAAGTTTGCAGGAACGTCCCGACGATCTATCACGCGAGGAGGTCGTTGAGGAAATCGACGGTCTTGGGCTTAGCCAGCAGGCCGAACTCGTCGTTCTGATGTGGATCGGTCGTGGCGATGGCGAGCCGCAGGAGTGGGTGGATTTGCTCAAGCTGGCCGAAGAGAGACGCGAGGTTCCAACCGCGCAATATCTCTTGGACCATCCCCTCGTCGCAGATTTTTGGGCTGATGGCCTCGACAAGCTTGGCTATGGCAGCATGGTCGAGGGAGTCACCGAGATTTAATACCCGTCGGACGGCCGGGCTCAGAGACTCGCAGTCGAAGGACACCAATGGAGGGTTCATGCGCGTAGCGACATTCAACCTCGAGAGCCTCGATCTACCGCCCGATTCGCCCGTTCCCTTGGAGGCGCGCGCCGACATTCTGCGCCCACAACTGGACCGCCTGGAGGCCGACATATTGTGCCTCCAGGAAGTCAATGGTCAAAAGGAGCCAGGCACCAAAGGGCGGACTCTCCGCGCGCTCGAGCAACTCCTTCAAGGCACGCGTTACGCGTCCTATGCGCGCGTATCGACCAGCGGTCCGCTCGGCAAAGGCGTAGCCGACATCCATAATCTCGTTGTTTTGTCGCGCTTTGAGATCACCAGCCACCGCGAAGTCCGTCACGACTTGGTGCAGCCAGTGACCTACAAACCGTCAACCGCGGTTCCGCACGCGAACCGCGATCTCTTGATCGAATGGGATAGGCCTATTCTGTCGGTTGAAATCGAGTTGCCGGGCAACCGTCACATGACGATCTTGAACGCACATCTCCGCGCGCCGCTCGCGGTGCCCGTAACGGGGCAAAAGAAAGCGCCTTTTGTTTGGAAATCCGTGGGTGGCTGGGCGGAAGGATATTTTATGGCCGGGATGAAGCGGTTGGGGCAGGCCTTGGAGTTGCGGTTAATACTCGAGCAATTGTTGGATGCAGATCCCCATTGCCTGATCGCCGTGTGCGGCGACTTCAATGCCGAGGACCACGAGGCGACGCTTCGGATTGTTGTCGGGGCAGAAGAGGACACGGGCAACGGCAGTTTGGCGGCACGCGCCGTCATTCCGCTAGAGCGGTCCCTGCCACACGATCGCAGATTCAGTGCGCTTCATCACGGGCGCGCACAGCTGCCCGATCATATTCTCGCAAGCCGCCAGCTCATGGCTCATTTCCGAAAACTTGAAATTCATAACGAGACGCTCGAAGACGAATTGATCGCTTATGCAAAGGTCGAGCGTCCACCAGATTCCTATCACGCACCGGTTCTGGCGGAATTCGATTTCGGCTGATCGCATCAGCACGCGAACGGATTCTGCAAATCGTGACGCTGATTACGTTGGCCAAAGATCGCGAAGGGGCTTTGGCAGGCGGCTCCTGACATCGTCAATCTCGCCTTCGGAGACCTTGGCATTGAGCAACTTGAAAACAGCCGAAATGGCGTCCTTGGAATCATCGATCGGATCAGTCTTGAACGCATCGTCAATCCTTGCAACGAAGTCGTCGACGCTGCGCTCCCGAATCGGCGTCTTGGCCGGATGCCAGCCTTCATAATAAATGCCGCGCACGAGCATCGGGAATTGAGCCCCCAAATGGGCGGCCTCATCGACGTTGAGCCAATCGCGCAGAGCCTGGAGCGTGACGCGGAGCAACCGGTAGGCGTTCTTATAATCGGCCCAATCCAAACGATCCTGAAGCTCTGCGATCCACTCGTGGGTCAATTGGACCGTATGATCGATCGCCTTGATGCGTGGCGTACTCATGGCGAAATCCTTCCTTCTCGACCAGGCTAACCCCTGACCCGCCATCACTCTTGTTGACGGTTACTCTTGCGAGCCCAGCGCACGGAGGCATTGAGCTGGGTCAACCCAGTACGTCTTTCGATAAGTTAGTTTCTTGCTGCGCTGGGTAATGCGCGTCGATGACCCAATTGGGCGGCGCATCACCACGGCGGGTCGCGTTTTGCTCCATATCGAGATTAAGATCGTCAGCGCTGAGTGTGAGACCGTACCGGGCCGATCAAAGACATGGTGACAAGGGGCGACGAAATCATCTTTTCGCGAGAAACTGATGAGTTTCTCTATTCGCATTCGTGGACGAATTCCCTATGACGGTTACGGGCAAAGTGCAGAAATATGTGATGCGCGAACAAATAGCTCACGAGTTAGACGTCCAACGGGACAAGAGCGCTTGAGATGCAAGCCGACGAAGAAAGCCCCGACAAACACGCTGAGATCACTTTTGCCGTTTCCCATACCGGGTACCTTGGGCCCGACGGCACCGTCGAAGAGCCATTGCCCGAATTCGCGCGCGATGCCTCCGCTCTGATACCGCTATACGGGGCGATGGTGCTGACCCGCGTCTTGGATGAAAAGGCCGTCGCACTCCAGCGCACGGGCCGGCTCGGCACTTATGCATCCTCTCTGGGTCAAGAGGCCGTCGGCGTCGGCGTCGCCGCGGCAATGCGCCCGGACGACATTTTCGTGCCCTCGTTTCGCGAACAGGCTGCGCAGCTTTGGCGCGGCGTCAGCCCGAAAGAAATTCTGCTCTATTGGGGGGGCGATGAGCGCGGCAGTGACTTCGAAGGGCCGCGCGAGGACTTCCCTGTATGCATCCCGGTCGCCTCGCACTTCCCTCACGCCGCCGGGATCGCGCTTGCCTTCAAACTGCGCAATGAGCAGCGCGTCGCCATCGCCGTCGCCGGCGACGGCGCCACCTCCAAGGGCGATTTTTACGAGGCGATCAATATCGCTGCTGTCTGGAGCGTGCCAGCCGTCTTCGTCATCAACAACAATCAATGGGCGATCTCGGTGCCGCGGGCTGCACAGACGGCAGCGCAAACTCTTGCCCAGAAGGCCATCGCCGCCGGCATGCCGGGCGAACGGGTGGACGGCAATGACGTGATCGCCGTCCAGGACGCGACCGAACGGGCCATTGCGCGCGCCCGCGCCGGCGATGGGCCGAGCTTGATCGAGGCCATAACCTATCGGCTTGCCGATCACACGACGGCCGACGATGCCCATCGCTATCGCGAAGACGCCGAAGTCTCGGCCCATTGGAAAGAGGAGCCGGTCGGCCGTTTGCGGCGCTATCTCACCGATCAATCCGTTTGGACGAAAGAGAATGAGGAGGCGCTTTTGGCGCAAGTCGCAGAGCAAGTCGATGAAGCGGTAGAGGCCTATCTGGCAACGCCGGCTCAGCCCGTGGAAACCATGTTCGACTATCTTTTCGAAAAACTTCCCGCCGGCCTATTGGCGCAGCGCGAAGCGGCCATGACCAAACTTACAGGCCAGGGCCATGACTGAGATCAGTCTGGTCGAAGCGGTGACCTTGGCGCTTTCACGCGCGATGGAGGACGATGAGCGCGTTTTATTGCTTGGCGAAGACATCGGGCTCGATGGTGGCGTGTTCCGGGCGACCGCTGGTTTGGTCGAACGTTTCGGCACCGACCGGGTTCGCGATACACCCTTGTCCGAAGCGATCATTGCAGGCGTTTCAGTGGGTCTTGCCGCGCAGGGTTTCCGTCCGGTTGGCGAGATACAGTTCATGGGGTTTATCTATCCGGTCATCGATCAATTGGTGAACCATGCCTCGCGCCTCAGAACCCGCACGCGCGGGCGGATCTCCTGTCCGCTCGTCATCAGAGCGCCCTTTGGCGGCGGTATCCATGCCCCCGAACACCACTCAGAAAGCATGGAGGCAATGTTTGCCCACGTGCCGGGATTGCGCGTTGTCATACCATCGTCGCCGCACCGGGCTTACGGTTTGTTGCTCGCTGCCATCCGCAATCCCGATCCTGTCGTGTTTCTCGAGCCCAAACGGATCTACCGGGCTCTCAAAGAAGACGTGCCCGACAATGGTGAGGCGTTGCCGCTAGACCGCTGCGTTGTTTTGCGTGAGGGCAGCGACGTCACAATCGTTACTTGGGGCGCCATGACGGTAGAGGCGCTTGCGGCCGCTGACGAACTGGCTGGCGAAGGCGTGAGTACCGAAGTGATCGACGTCTCGACGCTGAAGCCGCTCGATGCCAAAACCATACTCGAATCCGTTCACAAGACGGGCCGGTGCGTCATCGTGCACGAGGCGCCGTTTACGGCCGGCTTCGGGGCGGAAATCGCCGCGCGATTGGCCGAAAAGGGCCTCATGGACTTGCTCGCCCCCGTGCGCCGGGTCGCCGGGTACGATGTGGTCATGCCTTTGCCGCGCCTCGAAAATTCATACATGCCTTCGGCCGAGCGGATCGCCACCGCCGTTCGGGAAAGCGCAGCCTACGCATGAGAACCTTCCGGCTGCCCGACCTTGGCGAGGGACTGCAGGATGCCGAAATCGTATCCTGGCATATATCGGCCGGTGACCGCGTTGTGGCCGACCAGCCGCTTGTGTCCGTGGAGACCGAAAAAGCCGTGGTCGAGGTTCCCGCCCCCTGGTCGGGGCGGGTGATGTCGATCCATGGCGCACCGGGAGACCTGATCGCGATTGGCGAGCCATTGGCAGAATTCGATCTGGACGAAACGAAGGCAGATGCCGGCACCGTCGTCGGCGACTTGCCTCAAGCCCCGCCGATATCCAAAAGGCCAGCGCCGCGTGAGGACGGGATGCCCTCTCGCGTCAAGGCGACGCCCGCCGTTAGGGCTTTGGCGAGGAAACGCGGCGTCAATATTGCCGCCATCACCGGAACTGGTCCGGGGGGCAGTATTTCGCTTTCCGACGTGGAGGACGCGACCGCGCAAACTCACGCCGGTGAATTCCAGCCGTTACTGGGCGCGCGGCGCACCATGGCGCGCAACATGGCGGCCGCCCACGCCGAGATCGTGCCGACGACAGTGAGCGACGAGGCGATCATCGAGACTTGGCCCAGCAATGCTGACGTCACCATGCGATTGGTCCGCGCCATAGTTGCCGCCTGCCACGCCGAACCCGCGCTCAATGCCTGGTATGAGGGCGACCGCCGGGCGCGTCTTGTCCATGATAAAATCGATCTCGGTATTGCGGTGAACACCGATGATGGACTCTTCGTCCCTGTGCTGCGCGACGCCGGCAACCGCGATGAGACAGAATTGCGTACCGGGTTCGAAGCCATGAAACGAGATGTGACCGCGCGCAGCATTCCGCCTCAAGAACTTCAAGGGCAGACTATTACGCTTTCGAATTTTGGCATGATCGGAGGACGACACGCCGCCTTGGTAGTGATGCCGCCCCAAGTTGCCATATTGGGGGTCGGCCGCATCACCACCGAGCCAAAGGTATCGAAGGGTAAGATCGTGGCATCCAAGGTGTTGCCACTCTCACTCACATTCGATCATCGCGCCGTATCAGGCGCCGAGGCTACACGGTTCTTGATGGCGGCAATCGCGAATCTGGAGCGTTGAATATGCAACGGGAAATGCCGAAGAGCGAGGATATGTTCCGCTTTGCCGATCATCTCGGCCCAGAAAAGACCATCCATCTGTATGAGCCGGCGCTCGGCCTGAAGGCCATTCTCGTCGTCGATAACGTTGCCGCCGGCCCGGCGATCGGCGGCACGCGCATAGCGCCTGGTATCAGCGTCGAGGAGTGCTTCCGCCTGGCCCGCGCCATGACCTTCAAGAATGCTGCCGCTGGCCTGCACCATGGCGGTGCGAAAGCCATGATTGCCGGCGACCCGGCGATGCCACCCGAGCAGAAGGAGGAGGTTATCCGGGCGTTCGCCAAAGCCATTGCAGACGTCACAGACTTTATCGCCGGACCCGACATGGGAACCAATGAGATAGCGATGGCTTGGATCCACGATGAGATCGGGCGCTCGGTCGGTCTGCCGCGAGAGATTGGCGGTATCCCGCTGGACGAGATCGGTGCCACGGGCTTCGGGCTCTCGGTGGCGGCTGAAGTCGCGGCGCCGTTCTGCGAGCTTTCCCTCGAGGGCGCGCACATTGTGGTGCAAGGTTTTGGCGCCGTTGGAAAACACGCTGCACGGTTCTTGACCGAAAAAGGCGCCGTATTGGTTGGAGCCTCCGATTCCCGCGGGGCCATCGCCGATGAAAGCGGTATCGAAGTCGCCGCTCTCGCCAAAATCAAGGACGCGGGCGGCCACGTGTCCGATTACGCTTTTGCCAAACCAATCAACGCCGAAGCCTTGGTCGAACTGCCCTGCGATATCTGGATCCCAGCTGCCCGTCCGGACGTCATCACAATCGACAATGTGGACCGGCTCGACTGCAAAATGATGCTGCAAGGCGCCAACATTCCGGTGACGGAGGAGGCCGAAGTCAAGCTCGCCGAGCGCGGCATTCTCTCCGTTCCCGATTTCGTCGCCAATGCCGGCGGCGTCATCTGCGCGGCGGTGGAATATCAAGGGGGAACCCAGTCGGGCGCCTTGGAGATTATCGCGGAAAAGATAAGCTTCAACACGTCCCACGTGCTTGAGACCTCTCGCGATGACCGGATCCACCCCCGCCCGGCGGCCGTCGATCTTGCCGAAAAACGCGTGCGGCGTGCCATGTCTCTCAGACGATGGCGCTGAGCTGACTTTCTGGTCAAGCCGTAGCGGCCTTTGTCCCTTGCCTCGAAGGTTGGGAATGGATCGGCTCGATGGGACTGCGGATGTCGAAGTCGACGCCAATGAACCTCAACTCTGCCACGCCTCGCGCATATAGACCAGCCAGTAGACGAGCGCGACCAGCACGCCGCCGCCCACCACGTTGCCAAGCGTTACGGGAATGAGGTTGGCGAAGAAGTCGAAGACGCCAATGCTGCCGTCCCCTTGCAACGCGCCAATGGGAATGAAGTACATGTTTGCGATAGAATGCTCGAAGCCGAGCGCAACGAATGCCGTGATCGGGAATATTATTGCAAGCACCTTGCCGCTGACGGTGTGGGCCGCGAAACACATCCACACCGCGAGACAAACGAATACATTGCACAAAATGCCGCGCGTGAAGGCTTGTAGCGGTCCCAGCGCCACCTTCGACTGGGCAATCGCTTCGGCGGTTGCAGCCACCGCGCCGCCGCCCAGATCGAGAACGCCGGAGAGCTGGACGAGCAGCACGGCGCCAAGCGCACCGAGCAAATTTCCCAGATAGACAATCACCCAGTTACGTCCAAGCGCCGCCAAGCCAATGCGTCGACTGGCCCAGGCCAGCACAATCAAGCTGTTGCCCGTGAAAAGCTCCGCGCCGCCGACAATCACCAGTACCAGCCCGAGCGAGAAGGCAAGTCCGCCAATTGCTCGCGTCGGGCCGAAGCCCAACTCACTGCCGGTGACGGTAACGGTGTAAAACATCGCGCCGAAGGCAATGAAGGCACCGGCAAGGATGCCGAGAGAAAGCGTGGCGAAAAAGTTGAGTTCGGCCTTTTTCACGCCGACCTCTTCGACCAGCTTGGCGATGCGGTGAGGTGGGACGACGTCGAGTGCAGCGGGCTCCCTGAAATTCGCGTTCTGCTTGGCGGTGGCGCGGTTCGGCATGGCCTTTAATCCCGGTCATTGTGAGTGGACACCGACAATAACAACCCTCGCGCCCGCGACGAATGATTTTAAACCGCGGGCAACCCGCGCGGCGATGACCCTGATCAGCGACGGCTCACCTTGCGCGATTTAATCATCGCCGGCCCATTCGAAAATCCAATGAAAAGCTCATGGACTTGACCAGGGCCGATTGTTGGAGCGCAATGGAGTTCGCTACAGCGGGCCCGGCGCGAGCGCTCCGCGAGTCTGAGATACGCGATGGCCAAGTCACCGAAAAAACCGGCTGAAAAAACGCTGGCAAAAACACCCAAGCAGCCGGTGCGCAATGCGCCTGCGGAGGACGTCAATCTGATTGCGGCGCTCGAATATCTCGCACGCGGTTGGTCGGTTGTGCCGGTCGCGCCGCGCGCCAAGCGGCCGATCGTGCGCTGGGAACCGTTTCAGCACAAAACCCCCAGCAAGGTGCAGCTGAGACGTTGGTTCGAGCGTTGGCCCGACGCCAATCTTGCGGTTGTAACCGGAGGCGTCTCCGGATTGGTGGTTGTCGACATCGACCCAAGGCACGGCGGCGACCAATCGGTCAATGCACTCGAGACCCGCCATGGCCAGCTCCCCCAAACAGTCGAGTCGTTCACCGGCGGCGGTGGCCGGCACATCTATTTTGCCCATCCCGGACGCGAAGTGAGGAACCAGGTGGGACTGGCACCCGGCATCGATTTGAGGGGCGATGGCGGCGTCATTGTCGTGCCCCCCTCCGTCCATCCATCGGGCCGGCGCTACCGCTGGAAGCGGAGACGCGCACCCGCTGACATCTCTTTGGCGCCGCTCCCCATCTGGCTGGAACTCAGCCGTTTCGGTGCGGGCGACGAAACTTCCAAGGGCCATCCGCTCGCCTATTGGCGGGCGCTAGTGCGCACCGGTGTCAAAAATGGCGAGCGAAACAGTGCTATCGCGTCCCTAACAGGACATCTCCTATGGCAGGGCGTGGACCCCGACATTGTGCTCGAGCTGCTGCTGGCCTGGAACGCGCAGCGCTGCGATCCACCCCTCGATGACGATGAGGTCATTAAGACGGTGAAGAGCATCGAAAAGACCCGCAAGAGACAGGCTTCATTGCATGGCGCAAAGACGCCATGATTGCAGCCGCCGGGCGATTGACCCTGATCAACGCGATACCGCAGCCGCTGGCACAGAATTCGAGCCGGATAAAAGTGGAAGGCTGATCGTTATGAAGTCATCATTTCTCGTCGCCCACATCACAGTTGCGATACTCGTGCCCGTCGTGATTGGCTGCCTTATTGAGCGAGCTCACGATCGCAGGGTGACGGGCGTATTCTTGCAAAGATCCGCACGCGATATCGGCCCGGCTTTCGGGCTGGTTGTCGGTTTCCATCTCACACCATTGAGCGCGCCATGAAGGAGAGGAAAGGTGAATTCATCTACACCGCTTCCTGCGTGTTAGCGGGCCTGATTGGCTTGTTCGTACCAGTTGCAGTGGTGCTTTGGTTGCTTGGACACTGGAGTGATCAAGAGGCCTCGGCCAGCGTCATACTGGCGTGTTTTCTTGCCAGCATCGTTTGGGTCGTCGGTCGCCTCACCTTGAATGGCGTTCGCAGTAGTGACGCGAACTGACGCACTTGAAGCTCGAGAGACCGTGACATCGTCAATGAGGCGCTCGGCCGGTGTAGCTTTCAGCTTCTGGCTATGACCAGATCCAGTGATTGATACACGTCTCAGTGCGCTCCCGACTGCACACAGACAAGCATCGAAAATGATGAAATTCGCTCCACTTGTGCTTGCTTGCATGACCTGCGCATATGCCGCGACGGCAGATGACGCACAATATGCGCGCGAACGCTCCGCCATGGTCGAAACCATCAAGGCGTATGCGCGCTCCGACGCCGGCCTGCTGGGGGCGAAGGGCATATCGGAGAACGTCCTGGCCGTCATGGCGCAAACGAAACGCCATCTCTTTGTCCCCGAGCGCTCTTGGTCCCTCGCCTATATCGACGGTCCAGTTTCGATCGGACAAGGTCAAACCATATCGCAACCCTTCATCGTTGCCCTGATGACTCACTTGGCCGAGCTTCAATCAGACCACACCGTTCTGGAGATAGGCACGGGCTCGGGCTACCAGGCCGCCATACTCTCCCAGTTGGTTCGCAAGGTCTGCACGATTGAGATCGTTCGCCCCTTGGGCGAGGCGGCCATGAACCTGCTCAAAGAGCTTGGCTACGACAATGTGAGCGTTCAGATCGGCGACGGTTACCGGGGATGGCCGGAATGCGGTCCCTACGACGCGATCATCGTCACGGCCGCACTGGGGCATGTGCCACCGCCTTTGATCGAGCAGCTCAAGGTTGGTGGGCTGCTCGTCATGCCGGTGGGAGGCGCTGGCGCCACGCAACAACTCACCGTTGTCGAGAAGACCGCCCCCGGTAAGACAAGGGCGCGCAATATGGGTCTTGTGCGCTTCGTACCCTTCACCCGATCACCAAACTGAACATCGTCAGCCCCAAGGCGCGTGAGAGCAGAGGCGTTTGGTGTTTTGTCCGGTACTTGGTTGTGGGGGACGTGTTTACGGAATACCAAATTGCCCATGGAGGCGGATCGACCTCAACCAAGGTCATTCTGGTCAGGGTGCGAATAGTGTTCGAACGGCCCTCAGCAATCAGTGATGATTCAGATTATTCTTTCGGATTCCATGATCCACCCAAGGGGTCATGATCCAAATGAAATGATCATCGCATTCCGGATTGAAGCACGCGTAACAACGCCCGCCCTTCTCGTCGCCGCATTGTTTCCATGGTTGACCGCATGCGCACTTCCCACCGTTCCATTCTCGAGCGTCACGCGCCCACGCAATCGAAATGCAATAAATGGTTATAACGATCAGGCAGACAGCGAACGCCCATAGCCACCCGAACACATCACTCATGTGAGAACCCTTTCACGCCAACAAACCAGGTCGCTGTCGAGACAACCGACTGAGTTACATTGTGGGCACAGTTCACGCGGCGGGCTATGACCCGGATCAATTCGTCAGGCCATACATTGGCGGCGGCGCTGGTCTTTTTGATGCCGAGTTGTCCTGTCTTGGCGCAAGCGAACATTGCTACATTCGAATACGCTGGGTCGGCAATCGTCTCATTCGCGCGATCGCTGGCTAGGCTCCAAATACCAAAGGTCCGAGCCACAGAACCAAGGCTAAAACCGCTAGGATACTGACAACATCGAGCACTGCGCCCGCGCGCAGCATATTCTGTATCGTGACAGCGCCACTGCCGAACACAATCGCGTTGGGGGGCGTGGCGACCGGCAGCATAAAGCCCAGTGAAGCCGCAAGCACAACCGGCAATGCAAGCGCCAGCGGCCCTTCACCCAGTCCCAAAGCAGTCGCGCCCGCGATGGGCAAAAAGATTGCCGCCATCGCCGTATTGCTTGCAATTTCTCCCAGAAAGACGACCGCGGCCATAACGACCAGAAGCAACAGAGGCCGCGGCAGATTGGCAATATCGGCCAATCCCGAGCCCATCCACTGTGCCAACCCCGAGCTGATTATGGCCGCGGCGAGCGCGAGCCCCCCACCGAACAGAATGAGGACATCCCAGCGAATGGTCTTGGCCTCGTCCCAGGTGAGCAGAAATTTCCGACTGGACCAATCCGCCGGCACGATGAAAAGCGACAATGCCGCTGTCATCGCGATGGCGGCATCGGAAAGCACCAAACCTGGCGCCGCCTTTGAGAGCAAAGGACTAAAAATCCAGGCACAAGCCGTCCCTGCCATTACGGCGGCCGTGCGTTTTTCCCCGCGCCCCATCGACGCTTGGGAAAACCCATCCATGACGGCCCTTTCAAGGCTGTCGAATCGTGGCGGTGCGGCGAAGCGAAAGGCAATCTTGGTCAATATCAGCCACGTGATCGGCAACAGCACGATCACGACCGGAACCCCGACGAGCATCCACTGGGCGAAACCTATTGTAATGCCATAAGTCTGCTGCATGAAGCCGGCGAACAGCGCATTGGGCGGCGTCCCGATCAAGGTTCCCATACCGCCGATCGTCGCGGCATAGGCAATGCCCAACATCAGGGCCGCGGCGCATTGTTCGCGGTTGGTCCCACCATCGCCGTCATATGCCCGCTGTAGGATACCAACCAAGGACAAACCGATAGGAAGCATCACCATGGCCGTAGCCGTGTTGCTGACCCACATGCTCAAGAAAGCCGTGGCGGCCATCAGGCTCGCAATGATCGCTTCCGGCGTCCGGCCACCCAGCCCCACCACGGTGAATGCAATGCGGCGATGAAGCTGCCAACGCTCCATGGCGCGCGCCAATAGAAATCCACCAAGAAAAAGAAATATCAACGGATGAGCGTATGATTGCGCCACGTTCTGAAAATTGCCGATCTGAAGCACTGGAAACAGCACAAGTGGCACCAGCGCCGTCACCGCAAGGGGAATCGCTTCGCTCATCCACCATATGGCCATGAGCACGCCGACAGCGGCCACGGCCCAGCCGCTCGCCGAGAGCTCGGGTGGTGGTGGCAAGATGAGCAACGCAATAGCGACCAGGGGACCAGCAAAAAATCCGATTGTCCGCGCCATATGAACGCCCTTGGCGTGCGTGTGATCCATCGGAGCCGGTCGTGATAGAGCGTTCGGCAATTCCGTACGCCACACCCTACGAAGGGCGGCGCCGGTCCACCAGCGAATATGCCGTGCTTGTGTTGCCTCTCTGATTTTGTCCCGATGTCTGCATCTGGCTTAAAGTGGAGATTTGCGGTGGCACATCGCCAACACCGCTGAGGGGCGTGAAAGAAGGCTCAAACAACGCCAATGGGTTTCATTCGCTGCTGATCCGAAGCCGGCCGAATGATTGAGGCTGCACCAACCCAGTGGAACCCAGCCCATTTCCGCTACCGCCTATACACAACCTGCGCATTGTGCAGTGAGGTGCCCAAAAAAGCGGCCTCGCAGGACGCTAAGTAGAACAGCCACAAGCGTTTGAAGCGTTCCGGGTATTTTTCATGGTCCAACCCAGGATATTTGGTCAGGAAGCGCTCGCGCCAATGAGCCAACGTCTTGGCGTAGTTGAAACCGTCGTGATGGTAAGGACCGGACTCGACCCGCAGCCCCATCTGCTCGGCTTCGCATATCATGTCGTTGACTTGGGGCACCTCGCCGCCTGGAAAGATGTAGCGCTCAAGCCAGGGAATGATGGGGCCGAATGGCCAGTCCACAATCGAATGCACAACCGCCTTGCCACTAGGCTCGAGCAGCTTGCTGATCGTGCCGAAAAACGTTTTGTACTGCCGTCTTCCCACAGCTTCCATCAGGCCGACCGATACTATGCGATCGAACATGCCCAGATGCGCGTCCGCAAACGTACGATAGTCGGCAACTTCGAATTGGATCTTCATCCCTCGCTCGGCTGTGCGTTCGCGGGCTAGCGCGATCTGCTGTTCGGCAAGCGCGAACCCGGTGACCTCGGCGCCGCGCTGGGCCGCCTCGATGGCGAGCGAACCCCAACCACACCCCATATCCAAAACGCGAGCGCCCTCGAACACGTCGAGCCGGTTCAGCGTCACATCGATCTTGTGGCGCTGTGCCATTTCGAGGTCCCAGTCGGGATCGTCAAAAAAGGCGCACGAATACACCATGTCTTCGTCGAGGAAGGATTTGAACAAGTCGTTGCCGCGGTCATAGTGATGGGACGAGGCGCGGTGGCTGCCGGAGGGATCGTTCTTGTCGTGGCCGACGCCAAGGGCGCGTGCGGTCCTGTGATACAATTTCTCAAGCGGCCGCAGTTCGGCTGCGCCGCACGTCATAAAGGCGCGAATTAAGGGCTGCAGCTGGTCGTTCGCAATGTCCCACTTTCCATCGACATAAGTTTCGCCGAGACCCAGCGAGCCGCGCAGGACCCAGTCCCGCCAGAAACCCTGATCGTGCACTTCGAGATCGAAACGCTCGCCGGTGTTGAAGGTCAATCGCAGCCGCTCCCTTTCGGCCTGGACCTGTATGCCGAGCCCTGCCAGTCGGCCGATCACCAAATGCTGAAACATCAGACTTTCCGTTCCGCCTGGCCCCCTAATTTGCGCCAATCGCGATGCTGGTCTTCCTTGGAGCTACTCTCCGAAATGCAAACGCAAAACAATGCCCGACTATAGCCCCTGGCCAGCTAGACCAAAATAGACCGATGTTACGAAACGTCCGCTTCTGCCTAAGAGCTGATTCCGAGCGCCGGCGCCAAATTCGTCCGCTTGGAGCTGCCGAGCCGACAGTCGCGGCAATCGGGTCTGCTGTTGGGGGTAAAGCGGACTCGGTCGCTGGCATTCGGCCACGGCAGCTCATGACCCAAAACGGACACTATGCTTCCGACTTCTGGCTGCGTCCTATTTGCTTGTAGAACTCGATGGCGGCACTCCCAATCGGTTGCCCCGATGTTGTTCGTTAGAAGCCAAGGTATCAAGGAGTTCGACCACCTCGTAGATCAGGCCCTGTCTGGTCTTTGCAAACAGGACGTACTCGACGTCATAGGCGTGGCCTCGAGTGCTATGGGCATGGAAGTCGAATCGCACTACGGACGAAGCATCGTCACCGATCTCGTCGTGGACATCGATGCTGACTGAGCCTGCCTCGTAAAACTTGCCGAATACTGCCTCGTTAAAACTTATGACGGCTTCCTTTCCTTTGTGGGGACCGGCAACGTTGGGCGCAAGTGAGTAGTTGAGACGCCAGACGACGTCGTCGGCATACATCGAAGCCATCAACTTGCAATTTCCGAAGGCTTCAACCAGGCGCCGGGCGGGCGTGGATAATTTCATGACCGTTTCCATTTGACCGGGGTCTGTTTGGTAGTCCGGCTTCGGAGTTAGAACCGGGCATAGTTATGAACCAGTAGTAGGCTGGTTCGCTCAGGTAGCGTAGGCCAGTCGGGTTGGCGGAGGCAAGATGGCTTCCCATGCCCCGATGGCAGCTATCGGGGCAAGAGCGGACGTATTTCCCTAACGTGTATTACGGCAGCTTCTGACCCAAAGCGGACATTCGTGGCGCTGGACACACATTCTGTAACAACGCCATCGGCTCCAGCTTTAAGCCCTAGTCTACAATCTGGGCAACTTCATGCGCACGCTTGCGTTGCATGAGGGTTGCTTTTCCCGTCCGGCGTTTGCCGAGGCGTCGGCAAGAACCTTTGCAGGCAGCGCTCATTCGTGACTTTGCGCGGCTGGTGTGAGATAGTTACTCGACTGTCCGCAGCCTGCAAAAGACCAACCACGCCACTGGGAGTATCTGCCATGCGAGTCCTGTTTTCATCCGTGTTGTGGCTAGCCTTGCCGATAGTCATCGTGCTCGGTCTCTCTCAGGCCGGTGTTGCCGGTCTGTCGAACGGCAAGCAGGACCCGGCCATCACCGGAAACGGTTTCCGTCCCTTGGAAACGGAAACAAACGTCAGCGTCGTGCCCGGGGATTCGGCTGTCATTTCCTTCCGCGTCCTCACGGGCCACAATTACCACGGGACTATCAATGTGGCGCTGGACCCGAAAACCCTCGAGTCCTGGAAAAGATGGCCGCGTTCAAGGCCGAATGATGTCATCGCGGCGGATGATGATGTTGATGAAGATGGTACAACGCAGGAACCGCAAGGGCATTGGGAAAGCGGCGGCCAGTATTCGAAACTGCGCCCGGAAGTACCGTCCGGCGGGACTATCGACCGCGCAACGGAGAAGCACGATACATTCGCGATTTCCTACAATCATGCGCCCGGTTCCGTAAGACAACACAACTTGATCGTCTTTGTGCCGAAGAACGTGCTGGCCGGTGTGCAGACCGGCCATGTCCTGATTTTCGACGACAAGACCAGCTACCGCGTCCCGTTCCAAGTTGAGGTTCTGACGCAAACGCTGTGAAAGACGGAGACCGCTCGCCACGACCGCGCCGACGAAGTCCGGTGAGGTGACGATCGTGTCGGTCAGACTCTTTTTGAGCGCTTTAACGGCAGTCGCCCTATTCGCCGCCTGTTTCTTGCCAGTCGCAGGTTCCGGATCTCGAGCAGAAACGGACATTGAATGGAAATTGCCGAGGGAACTCACTGTGCTCGGAAACGGCGGCGGCGTCGTCAAGCTCCCACGCCGTCTTTCCTGGCTGAAGATTTCCGCTGGTCCGAATTTGATGCAAGCGCTGCATTTTGTTGTGGATGTCGCGGGGTCGGGCAGGATCGAATTCGCTTCCGGGGCGGGAGTAACCCTTCCTGACGGTGATTCTAGAAAGCTGCTTTTCGTTTACCTCGAAAACGACGGCATCGTCTGGCCAATCGATGCGGATGCCGCAGCCAATTATCCTCTGTCCGTCGAGATGAAATCTTCGGCTCCGAAAAGCGGGGGCGAGATCCGGCGAACTGAGATTCGTCTGTCTGTTCTGCCCGCCCTGCAGCCCGATATGTGCGTAACGGGGTGGCGGCGCGACGGCGAATTCATGGCCGTCGATCTACTGCTACAGGACATCCAAAAGCTCGAAGTGCCCGAGGAGACCGGTATCAGGATCTGGGCGGAGGATGTTACCCAAGGGCGGGAGAAACTAGCGGTAAAGGACCCCATCGCCGCAATCCATCTTCGTGAGAAGGAATGGCGGTTGCGGTTGCCCATTCCGGATGGACCGAGCCTCTACGACATCGCCTTCGCGCAAAAGAACTGGGAGAATTTTTACATCAGCCTAAAACTAGATCCGGCGGCAGCGGACTCAACCCCATCGTTGACGGTCCTTTCCTCGTCGAACGATAAAAGGCGTTTCGTCGAAGCGCCCGACTATGGTGGCTGGATAAGCATCGGGCCACATTTTCCCGCGAACTTTAGATCCGCTCCTCATCATGCGATGGCGGTGTATACGTCACGGGAAACGCTCGACTATTTTTCGGCGCACCGAGATTTTCCTGTCGGAGCGGTATTCGTCAAGGAAAGCAGGCCTCTCCAGGTCCTTGGACGCCCGGACCTCGAAACCGGTATGTTAATTGAGACTGGGACCTATCTGGGAGGCAGCGACATCGATTGGATCTACGGAACGGTGTTCGGCAGGGAGAATTACGCCGTCGGCAAAAAGATTTTTGAGCGCCGACCTTCCTCCTGCTTCGGCTGCCATCACAACAACGGCTGGAGCAACGTCTTCGTCATGCGCTACAAGGGCATCCGGGAATATTTCGAGGAATAACCGCCACGACGCTCATTATCTGATTCCCACCTTAGCCGTGGCCGTGTAGGCGGCATCATGATCTGTTATCGAAAGCCTGATCACCAGCGCCTCGCACTCTAGTTTTATTGTCGGCCCGTTCCGTTCGCCTCAAGCTTTCGAAGGATGTGAGATAGACGAAGCGACTTTATCCGGTCACGCACTTCCCGCCATGCGATCGAGCCATCAAAATCGTCGCCGAGCTGTTCGCCGTAGACCTCGACGCCTGTGACGGCGCTCGACAAATCACCGCCCGGCGACCCTACCCGCACGCTCAGGTATCCCCACCGGTAGCGGATATAGACCGGCCGGTCGCCATCTGTGCGACCTTCCCACTGCGCGGGACAGGCAAAACAGGTCATCACAGGGTCTTTGATTTTCATGTAGCCGTTCCAGCCAATACCGAACGTTTTTTTGTCACTTTATCGTAGGCACCAGACGAAAGTCAGCTTCGGGGCAGAGCGGACTTGACGCGAGGCCTGCTTGAACTTCCGCTGTTGGCTACAAACGGGCGTAAACACTTGCGCCTCTGCGACGAGTCTGAACAGGGGCAGCGGTGTACAATTGATCGATAACGCACAACAATGGGTGAAGCACTGCTTGTCAGACGGACAATGGCAAAACAATGGGACTCTGTTGGTTCTGCAACGACGAGGGATCAAGCCGCGTTAAAGATTATTTCGTGTGGGTCCGCGCGCCAGCGGACTATCAGGGTGGCAGCCCGACGACCATATGGGATGAACGCAACATCACCATACGCCGTTGCGAAACTTGCGAGGCGCGCCACCGAATATACCCAGTGGCAGTCCGATTCATGTGGGCTATGATATGGCTGACCTTGGGAGTTTATCTGTATCTGACTGACGACTGGTCCAATTCTGAGAAGACATGGTATGTGGCGGGCGGCCTGATCGTTCTGGGCTTTATTCTGAAGCAACTTCTCAGCATTCTCCTGCAGCTCCTCGGCACCAAGCCGGAATCCCATAGGAAACATCACCCGGATGTTCGAGAATTTCTGAGTCGTCCTAGTGTCCAGTTGGGGCGGGCGCCGAAGTCCAATTAACCAAAATTCCGAAGAAATTTCAGGTCGGCTTCTTGCGCGCGATCCTCTTGTCTTCTTGATGGTTCTTATTCGATCCGTAGCCCCTGGTTAAGGCCTATAAGACTCGGCTTTAGTCCCAAACCCCAGAACAGGATGTCAGATCTTGGGCACATTATCGGCAAACATTGGAAGCGGCCAATGTCCGATTTTGGCTAGGAGCAGACTTCGAACGATGCCGCTTAGCTCTTCCGCTTTTGACCCAAAGCGGACTCCGGGCGACGGCGCGCGTCACGACCGCATCCTGCCTCAAAGGGCTAACCGTTCCCTTCCGTAACCGGACTCTGCCCGGATGCACGCTGCCCGAGATCCAACGTGTAGTCGTTTTTCCGGACTTGGCATAAGCGGGCTCAGACGCCTAACTGAACTCGAATTATCACCTTCGCGAGCTCAAGGGAGTAAAGACCATGGACGACAGACGGGCGATCCTGATCGGATCTTGCATTGAGGCGGCGGCCGCACTGGTGGCCGCAGACAAGTTCGGCAACGCGAGCTCGCCAGACTATCCCCTGGACGCGGTGGTCACGATGACGCGCATGCTGACCGACGAGCTGTTGCACGACGCCGTGGTGGCCTCGGCAGAGTTCCAGCCGGACGAGGGCAAGACCGGCTGAGCTGTGAACAAGCGCCGCGGACCGCAGCGCGATGGCGGCTTGGAAGCGAGCGCAACGGCAATGATCCAGCCCGGTTGCCCGCTGCGGGACGACGAGGCGATCGCAGCGGCAGACGCAGCTGGGCTTGGGCCAAGTCTTCCCGCACCTGCGGCATTTCTGCCATGAGGGGGATTAGGTGGGCCGGTCCGCTGTCCGCAATCGGGGGACATGCGGAAATAGCGTGGTGCCATTGTCACGTCGCTAATGACCCAAAGTGGCCATTATTCGCCATCGCCTACGTGACAGCCGGCTTCCACCGCATATAATCTTATTTTTCCAAACCCGCCTTGGAGGAGGTATCCGATGCTGAGGGTATTGGTGTTTGTACTTACGCTGGGTTTTGGTCCGACGTTGGCGCATGCGGGTGCATTTGACGATTGCTACCAACCTTATGATCTCGACCTTCTTATAAGGGGTTGCACTAAGCTGATTGAGGAAGGTGAGCTCAGTCAGATTGAGCTCTCAATGGCCTACTACAATCGAGGCAGCGCTCACGATGACAAGGGCCAATACGACCGCGCGATCGCTGACTTTGATCAAGCGATCAAGCTCGTTGGCAAAGACGCCTTCGCATACAACAAGCGCGGCTTGGCGCATCAAAAGAAGGGCGACTATGAACGGGCCATCGCCGATTTTACCATTGCGATCAAACTCAAACCGACAGACGCCGACTTCTACAGTGGCCGCGCATGGGCATATTTAAAATGGGGCAAGGCTGCCAAGGGACTGCCCGACGCGAACAAGGCGTTAGAATTGATCCCGGAGGACGCCAATGCCTACGACACGCGCGGTCATATTTACGAGGCTCTCGATCAGAAGGATAAGGCCATTGCCGATTTCCGGAAGGCTATCGAACTAGACCCATCCAATGAGAAGCGTAAGGAACCACTCAAGCGCCTCGGCATGACGCCCTAGGTCAATCGTCATATGTCCGCTTCTGACCCAAAGCGGACATTAATGACATCTTCGAATTTCTAATCGGCGGGGTTGAGTGCTCGAGACGCGCTAAGACAGCCGACGGGCGTTGCGATAACCCCCAATGCCAGAAATTCTCGTGAAAATTTGGACGCTGTCGCCAGGCTCGCGACGGGGTTAGCTATGATGCTCCGACACAGCCTCCATGACCTCGCGGACGAGCGGCCGCGGACCACCATGGGAGAGATCCCCGAGACTGAACATGCCGACCATGCGCTTCTTGTCATCGATGACGGGCATACGCCTGATTTTCTTGGGCATCCTTTTGTGTCTTGGCTATCGTTCCGTAGAGAGCTTGCGGGGCGGCGTTGCGTTACCCGTCGCCCGTTGGTCAGCGGCGCCTTTCGCTTCAACAATTGACGTTGGTCAAGGCCATGGGCCTTTCACTGGTATTCCAATGGGCAAGCAATGCTACACTGAGCGGGTGCGTCGAGCCTCGGCAGTGATCGGGTCTACCGGAGTGCGGCGTAAGTTATGAACATGCACGACAACCAGACATTCCAGCAGTACCATCTCTGCCCCACTACGCGCGGCATGGGGGCGGGTTGCGCGGTACACGCGCGCCTGTCGTGGGTCGTGCTACTCGTTCTCGGGTCCATGCTGGCGTTTGCGCCAACAGCCAGGCCCCAGCAGCCGCAGGTGGCGACCGCGCTCTTGCTAGACATCAAGGGGGCCATCGGCCCAGCCACCGATGACTATATCTCACGCGGCCTCGCCAAGGCGCGCGACCAAGCTGCGCGTCTCGTTGTGCTGCGCATCGACACACCAGGCGGGCTCGATGCTTCGATGCGGGCCATTATTCAGAACATTCTTGCTTCGCCGATACCGGTCGCGAGTTTCGTTGCCCCCAGCGGCGCACGTGCGGCAAGCGCCGGCACCTACATTCTATACGCCAGCCACGTCGCGGCGATGGCGCCGGGCACAAATCTGGGCGCGGCAACGCCGGTGCGGATCGGCGGGGGATTCCCGATGCCGGGCGGCGGCAGGGACAAAGAGGACAAGGGCAAGACTGAAGGCGGCGAAAAGGCAGCGCCGAAGCCGAGCATCGACGACAAGATGGTGAGTGACGCTGTTGCCTATATCCGCGGGCTCGCCCAGATGAGAAAGCGCAATGTGGACTGGGCGGAAAAAGCGGTGCGCGAGGCCGCCAGCTTGCCCGCTGAGGAGGCGCTTAAATTGGACGTTATCGATTTGATCGCCAATGATGTGTCCGATCTGATCGGCAAGCTCAACGGCCGCGAAGTTACGGTGCTGAATACGAAGCGACGTCTGGAGACGGTGGGGCTAAGGGTACAGGCTGTCGAACCCGATTGGCGCACTGAACTGCTTGCTGTCATCACCAACCCCAACGTTGCCTATATATTGATGCTGATTGGGATCTACGGCCTTATATTGGAATTTTACAATCCTGGTGGATTGGTGCCGGGCATAACGGGCGTCATTTCCCTGCTTCTCGCGCTTTATGCCTTTCAGGTGCTTCCCATCAACTATGCTGGTCTGGCGCTTATCATATTTGGCATAGCGCTGATGACGGCCGAAGCGTTCGCACCGAGCTTTGGCATGCTGGGGCTCGGTGGCGTGGCGGCCTTTGTTTTCGGTTCAATCATGTTGCTTGAGACCGACGTCCCGGGTTTCGGCGTCTCGCGGCTGCTCATCGGTTCGATCGCAGCTGTCAGTGCTGGGATCTTCTTCCTCGTGATGACTATGCTGATGCGGGCCCGGCGGCGGCCGGTGGTCACAGGTAAGGAGGAATTGATCGGAAGTCGGGGTAGCGTGATCGATTGGGACGGTCATTCCGGGCACGTGCGGGTGCACGGTGAAATCTGGAGCGCGCGCGGGACCAAAGCGCTAGATCCTGGCCGTACGGTGCGCGTGCAGAACTTGGACGGCCTCACCCTGGTAGTGCGGCCCGACGCCAAAGAAAGGTAGCAGTCAGATGCCATGGATCTTCGATCAGTTTTGGTTTTTCGTTCTCCTTATCCCAATCGGCATCCTGTTCTATGCGTTCAGGATCCTGCGCGAATATGAGCGCGGCGTAATCTTTCAACTGGGGCGGTTTTGGAAGGTCAAGGGGCCAGGGCTGATCATCGTCATCCCATTCATCCAGCAAATGGTCCGGGTGGACCTGCGGACCCGCGTTCTGGATGTTCCCGAGCAAGACGTGATCTCCCGCGACAACGTCTCGGTCAAGGTCAATGCTGTGGTCTATTTCCGCGTGGTTGACGCGCAAAATGCCATCATACAGGTCGAGGACTTCATGGTGGCTACCAGCCAGCTTGCACAGACCACATTGCGCTCGGTGCTGGGGCAGCACGAACTCGATGAGATGTTGGCCGAGCGCGAAAGGCTCAACGCCGATATCCAGAAGGCGTTGGATGAGCAGACAGACGCTTGGGGCATCAAGGTTTCCAATGTTGAACTAAAGCACGTGGATTTGAACGAGAGCATGATCCGCGCCATCGCCAAGCAGGCCGAGGCCGAACGCAACCGTCGTGCCAAGGTGATTGACGCCGAGGGCGAGTTCCAAGCAGCCGACCGCTTCCTTAAGGCGGCCGAGATCCTGGCCAAGAATCCGCAAGCAATGCAGCTGCGCTACCTCACGACGCTGCAAACGATCGCTGGCGACCGAAGCTCGACCATCGTCTTCCCGTTCCCAATGGAACTGACCAAAGGCCTCACGGGCGCGTCCCCGCGCGGCACCAAATAGCGATCTCTCGGACACGCCGCCCGAAATCGATGAATTGCGCCAGGGCGATGCTATGACCGTATCCGACCTTAGTAGGATTTTTCATAACATTTGTTTTGATGGGAGGCTTCGTATCTGTCTGGTGCTGGTGATTTTACGAGCCTGCGGGAAGAGTCGTCACCCATGCCTTTTTCGAGCAGACGCGGCGGACGTTGTGAGCCGCCGTCTATCGCATTAAATACGTATGGACGGCCCAAGGTGCCGAGGCGATATGGCATGAGGATGCAGAGCAAGAATGTTGAGCAAAGTTGATTTGATCGGACGACGAAAAAGCATAGCGGCCTTCGTTTTTGCAGTGTCGCTGAGTCTGGCTACATCACACAGCCCGACATTTGCGGGCGATCCCAGCAGCGTGCGCGGTGTAATCGCCGAGCATTGCATCGAATGCCATCGGGTGCCTGGGTTTTTAGATGCCCCGCGCAGTCCCGAGATTGGCGCTCCGGATTTTGCTGATATTGCTCAAGACAGAAAGATCTATACGACCAAAAGACTGAAAGCGTTTTTACGCCAACCGCATTTCCCAATGCGTCAATTCACCCTCTCGGACCGCGATATCGATAATATTTTGGCGTTTATTTTCGCGCTTCGAAATCCGCCCGAGGCCGATTAGATCGGATGTCTGAGGCGTGTGGGTATTAGTGACCAGCCACGGCGCAAGCGAAACGCGCCGCTCAGGAAAGATCGGTCAGGGTGTGGGCGAATTTGTCCCAGACCAGTTTTCTCCACGCCAAGAAACAGATGACGCCCGTGAAAATTAGCACGGCGGCGATAACAGCACTCTTGGCGTCGAATCCCGTGAAGGCATAAACCACAGCAAGCGCAATCCCTGCGCCAAGCGCAAGAACAGCGGCCGAGAACAACACTCCGGATATGACACTCAGTCTCCAATCCGAAACGTGAATGTGGGCCATAATTTTGAAAAATTTCTTCATCTAAGCGTATCAATTTTGCCGTTCGTCTATTGGCGAAAATTTGTTCATCGAAGAACCGTAATCACCGCACCACTTCATAATCAATCTCATCTCTCTTCAATGACTTTGATCAAGAAGCCGCTTGCGGGACGAATGCCGCCATTGCCAACTCAAAGCACTATGCGCTCAGCCCCGAGATCTGGCTCATGACAACGCGCTAGAATCTCGCTTCGAGCGGCATCTCGGAGACGAAGTGCCGCCTCGAAATTGGTGCCGTCCGAGGCGATGGGCTTGCCGACATGGACGGAAATGCGCCCGGATCGTGGAAACCACTGACCGCCGCGCATGATGGAGCGGGTGCCCTTGATCGTGACCGGGATTACGGGGCGCCCCGATTTGGCAGCGACGAGAAATGATCCCAAGCGAAATGGAAGGAGGCCCGGCATTCGGGTGAACGTGCCCTCGGGAAACGACACCAGTCGCTCGCCGGCATGGGCCGATTTAAGCATCTCGTCGGTGTCCTCTACTCCGCCTTTGGGATCGGTCCGACGAACGAAAACGGTTCCCAGACGACGCAAAAATATGCCGGCGGCTATTTGGTTCTTGAGCTCCTCCTTTGCGACGAAAGCAAGTTCGCCGGGTAGAGCTGCCGTCAGTACCGCGCCGTCAATATAGCTTGAATGGTTGGCGACAAGGATTGCATCGCTCTTGGGCAGGGGCGCATCCATTTCGATGTCGAATGACTTGGTCGTCAGGCGGAAAAGCATGCGAAGGATCCTTCGCACGGCGGCATAGCGCCAGGTGCGCCGCGGCAGCAGAACGACCAACGGCCAAACGACGATGCCCGCTATGCCCAGCAGCGACCACCAGTAGAGGGCAAATACGTGGCCAATGCCGGTCCGCGCAGCGCGGCGCACAAGATGGGGCGTTCCGGTCAAACTCAAACGAATAAGTTGCCACCAGAGCGCTTGTTCCTTGGAGCCAACGGTGCCTTTTTCGTATATCTCACGTGCTGCCGAACGCCGCAGCTTGCCGCTTGAGGTCTTGGGGACTGTGTGTGGCGTCGCGATCACGATGTCGTCCGGTGGCATGCCGAGCAGTACGGTCGAGACGTCCGAAATCGCGTGACGCAACCGCTCGTGCTCTTGCGTTTCAGTGAGCCGCGTCTCGGCGAGCACGATCAATCGCTCGGTCCCGGTACGTTCCTCCTTACTGGGGAAAACCGCAACGCACCCTTTGCGGACGCCATCGATGTCACCGACGGCTTCCTCGAGCTCATGCGGGTAGATATTGCGACCACCTCTGATGATGATGTCTTTGACCCGGCCGGTGATGAAAACATCGCCTCTGGCTATATAGGCAAGGTCGCCAGTCTCCAACCATTCGCCGTCGAAGAGTGTCCGGGTCTTCTCATGATTGCGGAAGTAGCCGTTGGTTGCGGAAGGCCCCTTGAATTGGAGCCTTCCTTGATAGCGATCGGGCACCTCGTGACCGTCGTCATCGACGATGCGCACCTGATGCCCTGGAAGAGGCATTCCGCAAGCGACGAACTCCAGAGCCTCTGGATCTTCTACGGAGGATCGCGCTATCCCGTTGCTCGACAATTCCGTCCTGTCGACGCGGTCGATAATCGGCATGCGCCCCAGCGGCGGAAATGCGAGACCAACCGAACTTTCAGCCAGCCCATAGACCGGCGCAAATGCCTCCGGGCGCAGACCGTAAGGCCCGAACCTTTCGGTAAACCGCGCGATGGTGTGCGGGCTAATGGGTTCGGCGCCATTTAGCAGCATGCGCAAGGAACTCAAGTCGAGCCCTTCTATGTCCTCGTCGCGGATGTTTTTGAGACAAAGTTCGAAGGCGAAGTTGGGCGCGGCGGAAAGCGTCGCACCGTGCCGATGGATGGTTCGGAGCCACCTGGCGGGATCTGCAAGAAAAGCCAAAGGGGACATGATAATCAGCGAGGCCCCGTAATACAGGCTCCCCAGCCAGGCACCGATCAATCCCATATCATGGTAGAGCGGCAGCCAACTGACAAAGGTATCAGCCGAACTGGCCTCCATGGTCTCGCCCATCGCACGTATGTTCGACAGTAGGTTGCGGTGCGACAGGACCACGCCCTTGGGATCACCTGTGCTGCCCGATGTGTATTGGATCAGCGCCGTATCGTCGCTTGTGAGAGGTATGGCGTCAGCCATTACATCTGATTTGCGCAGCTCAGCTACCGTCAAGATGCTACGCAAGTCTTCGACCAGGCCAAAAAGGAGGACGCCAACATTGCGGATCTCTTCGCCAGTTATCAGATAGCTGGCTTGCGCATTCTGCAGAATGCCGGCTTGCCGGCGGAGATGATCGACGACCTGAGCGCGCCGAAAAGGCGGATAGATCGGAACGGGGATACCACCAGCCAACAGCACGCCAAAAAAAGCAAAAAAGTAGTCGCTCTGCGTAGGCAGCATGATGGCTACGCGTTCGCCCACGCCGAGCCCCTTTTCGCGCAGACCATGTGCGATGGCCAGCCCGGCTCGCTCCAGTTCGCCATAAGTGATCAGTTCCTCATCGTCCTCGCCATGCCACAAACGCAAATGAGGACGCATATCATGCGCATGCGCATGCCATGTGAGTGCGTCGACCAGGGTCTCAGCTTGGACCGGCGCCGCGGTCTCTGGCAATGCGATTGCCTCTGGCACGATTTTCGCCAGCGATCGGTCGATCTTCGGCGATGCTTTCAATATGGCTTGCAAAAAATCGCGCGGTGCCGTGGCGTCGGCGATAAGCTGGTCTGGCAATTGAACCTTGTATGCCGCGTCTAGACGCAGCAGCAGCTCGGCCAGACTAAGACTGTCGAATCCGAGATCACGCTCCAGGTCGCTATCCAATTCCACGGAAAGCGTACCCCGTCCACGCGGGCGAATTTCAAGCGCGAGATCGCGTACGATCTTGAGCAGCACGCCAGCGATTTCGTCTTCCGCCGCATGTTTTTTCCTGTGTGAGCTCGCCCGTGTCGATCGAGTTGCCGAAGTCATACTCCACAGTACCTTGCCGGCCAGTCCTCAGATACTCTTCTTCTTATGATAATCGTGAAAAGCTGCCCATCGAGCGTTGAGCCAGGTCAACGTCGTGTTGCATCGCCCTTTTTGCGGAGGTGCGCAAATTACAACTCGAAAGGCCGCGAGCGCCCTTGGATACCGCCCTCCGAAGGCGGAGGTCAGAGGTTCGAATCCTCTCGAGTGCGCCAACTTTTTTCCTATGACAACCAAACAGCGCGCCCAATTGAGGCGCGCGGCCGCTTATTTCGCTCAGTGATTGTGGGTGCGGCCGGCGGTTTTTGAGCTAGATCCGAGGCTCTTGGATCGCGCCTCCATGTAATCGATCAAATCTGCCGCATCGGCCTCGGAAAGGCTGAGATTGGGCATCCGCACGCCTCAATTGGGCGCGCCATTTGGGATCCATGCTGAGGACCTTGTAGACCATCACATCGGTCTCGGACATCAGCGAGCTTTTTTCCCACTCGCCGGTGGCATCGTTACCGAGCAGAGCGTAACTCGAATGCTCGTCCAGGTTCCGGCTTCGCTCGCCGAGCTTCCAGCGAATTTTTTCGATGTCCTCGGCCTTTCCGGTCAGAAACAACCAACCCAGCTTGGCGCCAAATCCCTTCGCAAACTCCTTGAGCCTTTCTGGGGTGTCGTGCTCTGGCACCAGCGAAATCGAATATTAGAAGATATCGCGGCCAACACGGTCGCCCAGCCGATCCTGCACCCGCGCCAACCTTGCCGTGGTGAGCGGGCAGATATCCGTACAAGTCGTGTAGATGAAGTCGATCAACACGATCTTACCCTTGATCAGGTCATCGTAGAAATGCAGCGTCTTGCCCTCATGGGTGACGACGGGCAGGTTCGGGAAATAGCTCTTGCCCCAACGCGCCGCCATGGCGCTGATTTTGGCGATTGCCATTGGCCAACCTGCCTTTGGGCAAAGCTTTCAGGCAAAATGCTTGAGCGCGACGACGTCGGGCGATGCCATCATCAATTGCGACAAAGCGTCCCTCTTGCTGCAACAAAGGCAACTGAAGACGCTTCTGGAAATTCGCGATACGATCAACCGGAACACCAATCGCTCGGCGGCGCAAGCGGCGGCGAATACGTAGCTTATCGGCAAACAGCTCGAGATAATCTCCAAAACATTGAGGCTGCGCGGGCAACGTCCTGACGACTTTTTGCTGGTGAGCGATCTGAGCAATATCGGTGGCAGTGCCTGCACATGCAGCCATCCCGATGATTGCGAAGACGAGGTGCGCGGGACGGCCGAACAAATATGCCAGAGGTTTGGCTATGCCGGTCAGCACGCCCACGAATTCGAACGCAAGGAAAGTCCTGTGGATGGCGTTCAACTCAGTTGGGTGGTCTGCCGTCCCTAGTCAGAATCTTTCGTGCACCTGATTGAGCCCGGGTAGCAACGGCAAAACCGCATCCATGTCCGCTAAGGGTCAATAGCGGACATGGGATCGCATTGAGGCGCGCGGGCGCGTCCGGGCGGACCGGTTAACGGTGCCGTAAGCTGGTGTGTGTGACCATGGCGGTTGATTCGGTTTGATTGTGTAATGCGTGGACTGCCCCCATGGAAATCGGCGCCTCGGCCACACAAGTCTTTGGCTCTCCTTCGACGGATTCGCTGTTTGCCGCTGGCCTCAGCCAGGGCGCCTCGCCCGAGCAGGAAACCGCCCGCGTCACGATCGACGCCCATCGGGTCGAGATCAACCGCATTCGCGGTTACAAGCTGCGCCTGACGCCGTCCGAAAAGAATAAACTCGGCGAGATCCAGGTGCGGGTACAAGAGATCGAAGCCCGCGCCACGGCCGGCACCGTGCGCAACGACGAGCTCGAAGAACGCACCCAATTGCTGCTGGATGCCGATGACATCATCGGCAAACAAACGGTCGACGTCGAGGCTGACCAATTTCTGGCCAACACTGCCGGAATTCTGGAAGCGCTGCTCGCTCCCAAACTCGACCCCGCCACCAAGGCCAAGGTCGAACGGCTCGAGCGGGTCAAGGACAACCTCGAAAATTTGGTCAACGAACGTCCAGAAAACAAAACCCTGCGCTCTCAATTTCAGAGCATCACTGTGCAGCTCAACAGTTTGACGCCGCCTCGGGCGGTCTCCACGCTCTCACCCGCCGAGCTGATGGCCTATGACGATTTGGCGGAGCTGATCAACGACCACGCCGGCGCCAAGATCCAGCTCACCGCCCGCGAAACCATCCGCGTCGTCGAGCTCGAGGCCTCGATCATCAATCTCCAGGGATTGCTGCCCCCAGACCCCAGCCAGCAGCCGACCTCGGCCGCCGTCTCGCGCGCTTATACCAAGTTGGGTTAACGCCCCTCACTGGCGGCCCGGCCCAAGACCACGTAACTTTGCGGACCGGACATGATTCGCTGTGGTGCCGTCCGGCTGGATCTTGGACGGGATGAACTCGATGAGCCGTACGAAAAACCAAGCCATTTTCGCAGGCATTTCCGGCAATGTGCTGGAGTGGTACGACTTCGCAGTCTACGGCTACTTCGCGGCCACGATTGGTTCGCATTTTTTTCCATCGGACGATCCCGCCACATCGCTCATCGCCTCTTTCGGCGCGTTCGCCGCGGGATACTTGATGCGCCCATTGGGCAGCGTATTTTTCGGTCATATCGGGGACAAGTATGGCCGCAAGCCGGCCCTCACGCTCTCAGTCATTCTGATGGCGATTCCGACTTTCGCCATCGGTCTGCTGCCCGATTACAAAACGATCGGGATCGCAGCGCCGGTGCTGTTGGTGGCGCTGCGTATGTTGCAAGGTGCCTCCGTGGGCGGCGAATATACCACCTCGGTGGTGTTCCTTGCCGAACGCGCCACACCCGAGCGGCGGGGACTCATGGCCAGTTGGGGCGCCTGGGGGGCATGCTTCGGCGTCCTGATGGGATCGGCCGTTGGGGCGCTGATCTCAAACGCGTTCAGCGCGGAAGCGGTTCACGACTGGATGTGGCGGCTGCCGTTTCTGGCGGGCATCCTCATCGGCTTGATCGGTCTTTACATTCGGCGCAGAGTGATCGAAACGCACAAGCCGGAAGCCCGGACCGGGTTCCCGATCGTAGAGGCGTTGCGCTATCACTTAAAGGATTTGCTGCGCGTTTCCGGGTTGGTTCTGGGTTACGCCGTCGGCTTCTACACGGTCTTTGTCTACGCTGCCACTTGGCTGAACCAACTCGTGCATGTCTCCAAAGCTCGCGCGCTTGACATCAACACGCTGAACATGGTCGCGCTGTTATTGATCATCCCCGTGGCGGCCATGTTGTCGGACAAGGTAGGCCGAAAACCGATCCTAATCGCAAGCATGGGCGGGCTGGCGGCATTCAGCTACCCGTTATTTTGGCTCATGCACCACGACAGCGATCTCATGATCTTCTTGGGACAGTTCGGGTTTGCAATCTTGATTGGATTGGTGGTCGGTGTGATGCCAGCTACTCTTGTTGAAATGGCGCCGCCTAAGCTGCGCGTGACGATTATGTCCGTCGGATACAACTTAACCTTCGGTCTGTTCGGCGGTACTGCCCCCATGGCAGCCGCCTATCTCGTGACCACAACCCACGCGGACTACGCTCCGCCGATTTATCTTTCCGGCGCGGCGCTCGTCTCGCTGCTGGTTGTTTTGACAATGAAGGAAACCGCGGTCGTGGCCCTGAAGCGCCAATCGGGATATGGCAAGGCGCAGGCAAAATCCTGACGAAGCTCCGCGCGCACCAGCGAGCCTGTCTTGCTTGAGGGGAGCGCCTTGTGGGCTGACCTCCGAATCCCTCTTTCATCCCCCCAACACCTCTCGCGCCGCCCCATGCGGCGCGCCAAGCGCCTCGGCCACGGCGGCGTGAGTGATTTGGCCCTGATAGACATTGAGGCCCGCGCGCAAATGCGGATCGGCGCGCAAGGCATCATCCACGCCCTTATCGGCGAGCTCCAGGACAAAGGGGAGCGTTGCATTGTTGAGCGCGAAGGTGGAGGTGCGCGCCACCGCGCCCGGCATATTGGTCACGCAATAGTGCACGACCTCATGGCTCACAAAGGTGGGCTCGGCATGGGTGGTGGGGCGCGATGTTTCGATACAACCTCCCTGATCGATGGCTATATCGACGATGACCGAACCCCGCCGCATGTCCTTGACCATGTCCTCGGTGACGAGTTTGGGCGCCGCCGCGCCCGGCACCAGGACGGCGCCGATGACGAGGTCGGCATCGAGCACGAGCTCGGCGACCGCATGGCGCGTCGAATAGGCGGTATCGAGTGCTGCGCCATACCGCTCATCCAGCTTGTAGAGGCGCTCTACATCGATATCGATGACAGTGACCTTAGCCTCGCAACCAACGGCGATGCGCGCCGCGTTGCTGCCCGCGACGCCGCCGCCCAGCACGACGACCTTGCCAGCCGGAACGCCCGCAGCTCCCGCCAGCAACACGCCGCGTCCTCCCTGTTCCATCTCAAGCGCATGCGCGCCGACCTGGATCGCCATGCGGCCTGCCACCTCGCTCATAGGCGCAAGCAACGGCAGGCGGCCGGCATGGTCGGTGACGGTCTCATAAGCGATGCCCGTGACGCCGCTCGCCACGAGCCCACGGGTCAAATCCTCATCGGCGGCCAGATGCAAATAGGTGAAAATCGTCTGACCCTCGCGCAGCAACGCAACTTCACCGGGTTGGGGCTCCTTGACCTTCACGATCAGGTCTGCGCGCTCGTAAATTTCATCGGCGCCGCCCGCGATTTCGGCCCCGGCGCGGGCATAGTCGTCATCGATCAATCCCATATGGGCGGCGGCGCCCGCCTCGACCATCACGGAATGCCCGTGCAAGACGGCTTCCCCGACACTCGCCGGCGTCATCCCCACGCGGTACTCGTGCACCTTGATTTCTTTCGGCACTCCAATGCGCATCGCCCAATACCTCCTCCTAGCAAAATGGGATAGCAGGCGGGCTAGGGCAATGTTCGTCGAACAGAACGTCTCAGCGGCTCACTGGGCCATGATCGTGAGATAGAGCCCAAGCGCCATCGCCACAATCGCGCTGACATTGAGGAATGCCGGTTTTCCCATGAGCCTCTCGCCGTTGCTTTTCACGGCCTGCGGAAAGACGATCCGGCCCACCCCCTTGATCAGCGAGAGCCAGCCGATCAGCGTGATCGCGACGCGCCAATCGGCCACCCACAAATTGCTGTAGATGACGATCACCATGCCGATGACGAACGCGAACAGCCCCGAGAGATAAATCAGCGACGGGCTGTTCAGAAACTCGCTCGTCATGGCCCGGTAATGGTCCTTGTTTAAAAGCACTCCCAGCGCGATGAGCACAAACAGGGGGCCTGCGATGCGCGCAATCAGAACCGATGGTTCCATGGGCGTTTCTCCTTCATCGAATGCGCCTTTCAGCCTGTGTCATCGGCATTGCCTTCGCCTTGATCGCGGTCAAACGGCCGGCGGCTTATGTGACCCTGTAAATAAGCTCTCGCCGGGCAAGCCATTTCTCGATTTCACAGGCCACCAGAACGACCCAAGGCAAGACAAGCGCCACCATCAGCTCTTCGAGGCTGAGACCAGTCGTCTTGAAGATGGCCTGGGCTGGCGGCCAATAGACGATGGCCGCCTGCAAGCTAGAGCTCAAACCGACCACGCCGAGCAGCAAAGGATTGCCCAACAGGCCCATCGTGAACAGCGATTCTCGTTCGGAGCGAACCGCCAGAACGTGAACCAATTGCGACAATGTCAACACGGTGAAGGCGAGCGTTTGCCAGTTGCCGGAGCCATTGTGGTACGCCCACGCTAAGGCGCCCAGCGACAGGGCGCCGATCAGCAGCCCGACCCACACCATGTGCTGCCAAGCGCCATGCGAGAAGACGCTCTCGCGCGGAGCGCGGGGTGGCCGCTCCATGACATTTGGTTCTTCCGGCTCGACGCCCAGCGCCAAGCCGGGCAAGCCGTCGGTCACCAAATTGATCCATAAAATCTGGATCGGCAGCAGCGGTAAAGGCAGGCCGAGGAAGGGGGCCAGGAGAATTGTCCATATCTCACCCGAGTTGCTGGTCATTGTGTATTTGATGAATTTGCGGATGTTGTCGTAGATCCGCCGGCCTTCGCGCACCGCGGTGACGATGGTGGCGAAATTGTCGTCGAGCAGCACGATGTCGGCCGCCTCGCGCGCCACGTCCGTCCCCTTTTGCCCCATGGCGATGCCGATATCGGCGTGCTTCAAGGCCGGCGCGTCGTTCACGCCGTCACCGGTCATGGCGACGAAATGGCCATGGCCCCGCAACGCTTCGATGATGTCGAGCTTCTGGGCGGGCGTGACGCGGGCATAAACATTTGTGTCTTCAGCCGCCCGGCTGCGATCCTGGCCTGAGAGCGCCGCCAGTTCGACGCCGGTCATGACGGCGTCGCCGGCAAAGCCCAAATTGGTGGCGATCGCCCTGGCGGTGGCCGGATGATCTCCTGTGATCATAACCACGCCGATCCCCGCATTCTCGCACGCTGCGAGCGCCGCCTCGACCTCGGGCCGCGGCGGATCGGCCAATGCGACGAATCCTAAGAAGGTCAGATCGCACTCGATCTCCTCCGCCTTTGCCGCTTTCGGCGCCTCGTCTAAATATCGCTCGGCGAAAGCAAGGAGACGATATCCCGACCGCGCCGCCTCCTCGGCGACCGCTAGCGTGGCCTTGGCGTCGAGCGGCTTCCTGCCGCCGCGGGTCTGCGCGTCGCAACACAATGGCAACACGGCCTCCGGCGCGCCCTTGACGATAACGAGTCCCTCGTTCTTGCACTTGTGCATCGTCGCCATGCGCCGTCTGTTGGCATCGAATGGCACGTCGCCGACGCGCCGCCAGCGTTTCTCGTGCCGAGAGGCGTCGGAACCGGCGTTGTGCGCTGCCTGGTAAATGGCGAGCTCGGTCGGCTCGCCCCGCATGTGGCCCTTGGCACCGCCGTCCACGTCGCTGTTCAGCACCATGGCCCGGACGAGATGACGCCAAGATCGCTCCCCCTGGTCCATTGTTTCAAGGTGCGCGGTTTCACCATCGCTCGTTATGAAGCGCTCCGCGCGCATGGTGTTTTGCGTCAGCGTGCCGGTTTTGTCGCAACAAATGACGGTCACAGAACCCAATGTCTCGACCGCGGGTAGCCGTCTGACCAGCGCGTTGCGGGCAGCCATGCGCTTGGCCCCAAGGGCTAATGCAATCGTGACCACCGCGGGCAGCGCCTCCGGGATTGCCGCGACCGCCAGGCTTATTGCGGTCAACAGCATCAGCATGGGCTCCTCGCCGCGGGCCAATCCGAACGCAAAAATGAGCGCGCAAATCGCCAACACCGCGAGCGAAAGCCTTTGGCCGAAATTCGCCAACCGCCTTTGCAACGGTGTCTGGGGACGTTCGCCTGCACGCATCAATTGGGCAATCTGACCCAGTTGGGTGTGCTCGCCTGTCGCCACGGCCACACACACCGCCCGGCCGCTCGTGACGTGCGTTCCCTTGTGCGCCATGGTCACCCGGTCGCCCAACGGCGCGTCCGTCGCAAGGCGTGCACTCGCGCGCTTTACGACGGCGAGAGACTCCCCCGTCAACGCCGCCTCATCAACTGTGAGGTCGCTCGTCTCGATCACGCGCATGTCGGCTGGAACAACATCTCCGGCCTCCAGCAGCACGATATCGCCCGGCACCAGATCGGCTTCTGCAATAAGCCGGCGGCGGCGGGCGCGCACCACCTTGACGTGGGGAGCGCTCATTCGCTGCAAGGCTTCCAGCGCTCTCTCGGCGCGGTACTCCTGCACGAAACCCACAATGCCGTTCAACACCACGATGACGAGGATCGCGACCGCATCCAGTACTTCGCCTATGGCGCCAGCCACAAGGGCTGCGATCAACAGCACGACAATCATCAGGTCGGTGAACTGGCGGGCCAGCATCAGCAGCGGCCCGGCGGCGCCGTCCTTGGCGAGCGCGTTCGGACCGAATGTCTTGCGCCTTCGCGCGGCGCTGGACGCGCTCAATCCCTTTTTGACGTCCACTCGAAAGTGTTTGAGGACATCCTTGGCGCCGCGCACAAAGAACGGTCGATCGGCGCAGCTTTTAAATTTCTTCTGCACGCTATCGACCGTCCGATCCTGTTATAGGTGGGAAGCCCGCGCCCCGATGTGTGACAGCCGCCCGCCGATCAAAAGACATCATGGCGTCGATCAAATCGAGTTTTGCCCTGCACGCCACACGTTTTGCGAATCTTATGCCCTCGGACACCGCCATAATCATTTCAACGTCACGGAAAGTGGTCCAAAAAATTTCCCCACACATGATTTAAGTCAATCATAGCCGGGCTGATAGGTTGCATATCAACCATTCCCCCACAGCATGGCGCCCTTGCCCCTTGGGCCGGGCGCGGGGGAATGGCCGCACGCCGGGTTCGGTAGTTTGCGTCAAGCCGAGTGCTTCATCACCCAAGTGGAGCACGGGAGACTAAGTTCGTAACCCAGTATCGGCAGCATCGCGTCGAACGTTCCGGTTGCGCGTCATTGCGCGCTGGACCCCTTCCCAGCGCACCGCGTAAAAGCGCAACAAGGCCCGGTTCCGCACCGCAGGCGGGGCCGGGTCTTTTGTTCACAGACAGGGCGCCGCGCCGGCGCATCGTTTAAATACGGATTTTATTCCCCATATATTGGCTATGATCGCTAGAAAATCCCCCAAACAGACGAGCCCCGAGGAGCGCCTGCGGCGCTGCTTGACCTGCGGTGCAAAATTCATGAGCGCCTGGTCGGGAAACCGCGTCTGCAAGAAGTGCCAATCGAGCGCCCTGTGGAAGCAGGGCTGCTAACGGCTTGCATTGACAGCAGTGGTCAAACGCAAAACTGGCGCAGCGGCGTTAGCCAGCTGCGCCAGTTTAAACCCGCACTAATGGCGGCGAGCAGAGCCCGATCGGCCGGGTGCTCTATCCGCCAAACAGCGCTTGAAGCGGCGACATCCCATCGAAGTGATAGGTCATGCCGATCGTCGCCTCGTATTGATGCATGCCGATTTCGATCTGCTGAGTCGGGTTGCCGACGCCGGGCAGTTCGAATCCCGTCACCGAGTTATCGAAGGAATACATTCCGGCAATTTCTAAATCCCAATTGGCAAAGATTGGAAGTTGGATGCCGCCATCGATGTGGTGCTCGACCACGCCAGGCGCGATGATGTTGAACATCACGTCGGCCGAACCGATTGGATTTTCGGAATAACCGTAGCCGAAGCGAACCGCCGTGCGTTCCGCAGGGCGCCATTCCATGCCGACTTTGATGACGCTTATATCGTTCCAGCCGAAACCGGCGCCATTATCTGCTCCAAGACAGCCTGCACCAGCGGCCGGAGTACCGACACCCGTGGCCGTGCAATTCAGAATGTTGGCTGACGGATTGCCGACCGAATCGACGGTGCTGTACCAAATGTGCTTGTAGTCGACCATCATCGTGAGATTGGGCATCACGTCGACGGCCAGACCCACCTGAATGGATGGCGGAACATCGAAGTCGCCCTGTTCGGCGAACAGGCCCCTGTATTCGCTAAACTCTTCCATAAAGATGCGCGAGTTGCCGGCAACGCCAAAGCGGACATTATCCATCGGTGTGATCTCGACACCGGCGCGGACGCCCACGCCCCAGGACTCTTCCTGTCCCTGGTTGGACACGGCCCCTGGCACCGTCGATAGACCGGAAAATGCCTGCAGTCCGTCAAGCTCGATGACCTGGCGGGCGATAATCGGCGCGACGCCGACCGATATCATGGGATTGATCTGCTTGGCCATGGCGATCGACATGAACGCCTGTTCGAGATTGACGCCAGCTTGACCGTTGCAGAACACGCCCGTGCGCGTCCCGATCGCTGGGCCGGCCGGTGGTGCAAAGCAATCAGGCGCCGGAGCGGCGGTCGGGGCACTGCGGAAAACATCCGGATAGGACGTGTTCATGCCGCCATTGCCGTAAACGGTCAGCGCGATGACGTCGACCCATGGATTGGGATCCAACCGGTAGCTCATCGCCATGTTGGGGATCCTAAAATATTCATAGCCACTCTCGACCGTGCCAGTTGGCGTAGCACCGGGGAAGGGTCCGGTCCGCGTTCCTGTCTCTTCACGGCGCGGGCTGAAGATCGATACCGCGGCGTTCGTCTGGTTGGTGACGTGCACCAGCCCGGCTGGGTTAAGGGCAGCAGCCGTCGCATCGCGCGAATCCGCTACGCCGGCACCGGCAAGCGCCTTAGACCGCGCACCGTAACCGTTCTGGAAATAGCCTTCCGTTGCGCTCGCCGGTGTGCTGGCCAATCCTACCAGCGCGGTCAATCCGACGGCCAACGCCTTTGTCGCTTTTTTCCCATATTTCTGCATGATTTCCCCCATGCGATCTGTGAACTGCACGCCGTTGTTTGCTTGTTGTCGCCTGCGTCTTTATATTTAGTGCCCAGCTCAAGGCCTATAAATTCATCCATTAGATAATTAGCATGTTCAGATGTTAGTGGCTGTCACAATTCGGCAACACTGCTGCGCAAAAGCAATCGCCATCGATTTGCTTTCTGGCCTATAAGGCTTAGCTGTAATAACTAAGTTGCACAGTCAGTTATTGTGGAATCTGCATTCCATACAGACCGATAATCGGAGCATGGCGTCGCTCCGTGTCGACAACTTTCCGCTGATGTTTTAGAAATTTCGACCAGTAGAATTTATGGACCTGAGCGAAATCAAAGCCAATGCCGCAAAGGCCAGCGACCTGCTCAAATCGATGTCGAGCCGGGCACGGCTTATGATTCTCTGTCATTTGGTTGAACAGGAGCGTTCGGTGACCGAACTCGAACAGCTTCTGGAACTCAGTCAGTCCGCCATCTCGCAACATCTGGCCATTTTGCGCAGGGAGCACCTCGTCGAAACCCGGCGCGACGGGCAGAACATTTATTATTCGCTCGATAGCGCCGAAGCCATGGCGATCTTATCGACGCTGTACGGTATTTATTGTAGTGACGAGGCGCCAGAAAAAAAGACGGCCTAGGGCAACAAGCGAAAGCTTGCGCCCGGCCGACTCTGTTTGTTAATGGTGCGCCGGTCCTAGGACGTATTTTTGATCACGAAGCGATAGACTCCGTTTTCTTCCCCCTGCTCAACCAGCTCATTGCCCGTCGTGCGGCAAAACGCATCGAAGTCGGCGACTGACCCAGGGTCGGTTGCCAGAACTTCCAGCGTTCCGCCGGTTGGCACGCTGGCAAGCGCCTTCTTGGCCTTGAGGATGGGCAACGGGCAATTCATGCCCTGGGTATCAAGTGTCATGTCAGTCATTTAGGTCACTTCCCAATTGATTGGCTCTATGGCGCCAAATTCAGATGAACAAGTTGATCTCTGAATCCAACGCATTTTCCATATAGGTGGCGGCCCCGCCGATTTCGATACCATCGATCATCTCGTCTTTATTGAATTCGAAAAGATCCATGGTCATCTGACAGGCGATCAGACGAACTTCGGATTCGACAGCCGCCTCGCGCAGGTCCTCGATCGAGGCAACGCCTTTTTGCTTGATCAGGTTCTTCATCATCGTCGTCGCCGCCGCATTGACGCCCGGAATCGCCGCCACCAGATTGGGCATCTTCATGTGCATGCCCATCATTGGCATCGCCATGTCGGGCTTGCCGAGTGGCGAAATCTGCAAATCGAGATCTTTTTTTAGAAGCGGCAGCCCGTAAAACGTAAAAAACATCGTCACGTCCACACCCATCGCAGCTGCCGTCGTAGCAAGTATGAACGGCGGATAGGCCCAATCGAGCGTACCCTTTGTTACGATAAGTGACATACTCTTGGAATTGCTCTTTCCGTTACCTTCTTTGGGCATGTTGCGCTCCTAATCCCTTGTATCGGCCAGCACCGGTTGACGAACTGTTTTCCTTGTCGATTGATCTATAACATAAAGACATGAGAATTTTCTAATATAATAGCGTGGCACGATGGCACGCTGTCACGGCAAATATCGAATCTGTCGCCACAAGCCCTGCAGAAGAGGGATGGAGAATTCCCATGGAAATGGCAGATGTCACCATACACGTAGACGAGACACTAACCGAGGAACACCTCGCACGGATCTCCGAGGCGGTGAGAGGTCACGACGGCGTCATGGCGGTCGCCCACCGCGAAGACAAACCGCACTTGATTATCGTCGAGTACAATCCAGCCCAAGTGACCTCGGCAGGTCTATTGGAGGTTGTAACGGCGCAAGGCGTACAGGCCGAACTGATCGGGCTTTAAAAAGCCCAACCCTATGGCGCGTGGCCCGTCATTAAGGATTCTCCCCGTAATGACCCGACGTTCGTCCGCATGGAAAGCCGGCAGCCTTCCATGCCTGAATCCCTCCCTCGAGCTGATACACCTCGCCCAAGCCGATGTTCAGAATCTGTTGCGCTGCCGAACTGGTGCGCCCGCCCATTTTGCAATGGAACACAGCGATCTTGTCATGCTCATGGGAATAATCGATCGAATCAAAGCCGGACAGCGGCATCAGGCGGGCTTCGGCGATGTGCTCTAGCGCATGCTCGTCCGCCTCGCGAATGTCGATCAAAACGGCCCTGTTCTCATTCAGCCATCCGCGCACGGTCGTGGCGTCCACGGCCTTAAGAATGCTGTTGCTCACGCTTGCATCTCCTGTTGACTTCAATCGTTGTTCGGCGTGATGCGATAGACACGCCGCCCCGAACCAACGACCGCCTTCGGCAATACATAGATTTTCAAATAATTTGCACGCTTTTATATATATCATATAATGCATGTATTGTAAGGCTCACCCGATCACGCTTGCGCCACCGCGCGCCGCGAATGGGCTATAAGCGATCGTCAACCCAACGCTGGAGACCGCCGTGTTTATTGCAATGAACAGATTCAGAGTGAAAAGGGATCGCGGCGCAGACTTCGAGCGCATGTGGCGTGAACGCGACAGCCACCTCGATGAGGTGCCGGGTTACTTGGAGTTCCGCCTGCTCAAGGGACCCGAATCCGAAGACCACATCCTGTATGCCTCGCATACCCTATGGCAAAGCTACGATCACTTTGAGGCTTGGACCAAGTCGGAAGCCTTTCGCAAGGCCCACGCCAATGCCGGCGACAAATCGGACCCCATCACCCTTGGGCACCCGCAATTCGAAGGGTTCGAGGTCGTTCACAGCCAATGATCGCAACCCATGGCGGCCCACCTGATTTTGCGATCCCCGCAGCGCAGCAAATTATACATACAAATAATATTATATATAATTAGTCATATGTATAGATCCATGTTATGACACAGGCCAAGCGTGAGTAGCAGGGCCCGCGCCCGCCGAGCAATGTTTGGGTCGACGTGTTTTTTTCGGTCCCACGTAGGCGACGTGGTGTCCCGCTTAGAAGCTCTTCTCTTGCCTTAACTCCTCCCAAGGCAATTTCCGGGCCCCAAACACCCCGAGAAGAGCTCTGGCCGCACGGGCGCCACACTAGCCCGTGCGGTCTCGCGTTTTTTCCCAACCGTATTGACCGTTGGATCGCCCACAAAGAAGTGGCTTGGAAGGTGCGGTCCGACTGCACGGGCCTGGACCCCATAGATAAAAAAAGCCAGGCCCGAAGGCCTGGCTAGTCATTCTGCAGGTGTCGTCATGCAGGCACGGATTGCTCGCTTGTCCCTGCGGGGCCGTTGAGCAATGGTGTCATCCACTGCTCTATGTGATTCGCTACCTGTGGATCCAGCGTGGACAACTCCTTTGGCTTCGGAATTTCCGTTGTCAGTGGCAGAAATGCCACGCACAGATTCGGCTGGCGCCGCGCCTGCGCAAATTCTTGACTGGCGGCGGTATCGCCGCGACGTCACAATCGATCCATGAAACAGCGCAAAGTCGGAACCATCATCGCGCTTGCCGTTGCCGTCGTTTTGGGCAGCGCCGACGCTGGAGCGGTGCTGGCTGCAATCTTCGGCAAGGACAGCCGCCGGCCTGTCCCCCAAGAATTCCGCGCCGCGAGCGCCGCCGTCGGTACGCTGCGCGCACCCGGCCGTGGCTCGATCAATGAATGCAATGCGGTTTGCGTTTCTCCTCACGTCATAGCGACGTCGGCCCACTGCCTGTATTTCCCGGTACGCAACGGAACTCTCCCCAAATTGCCAGCGGTCAGCTTTCGCAACGCCAAGGGCAGGAGCGCCATCGCCGGCGCCGCCAAAGGCCAGGCGGCCTGGAACGTCATTGCCGGGGCGACATTCGTCTCCAATCGGAAAAACTGGATCGTCTCCCGTGATTGGGCACTGGCGCGGTTGGCTTCACCGATCTGCGAGGGCGTATCGCTCGACATCGTCACCAAGAACAAGTGGGGCGACCTTTTCGACAAAGTGCTGGAACGCAAGATTTTCGTCATTTCGCAAAATCGTTACGGCACACGCGTGCGCCTGGAATATGCCGACGCTTGCGACAAGCCAAGAAACGCACTCGAATTGGGTTTGCAATGGCTTGCCATCGACCTGGGAAGCCGCGAGCCCGAGCACCTAATCCCGCATCGTTGCGACTTCAAACGCGGCGCTTCTGGCTCGCCGCTGCTGCTGAAGCAGCACGACCAGGTGATGGTGGTCGCCATCAACGCCGCCGAATCCGACGGCCGCATTCTGACCGACAAATTCGGAAAAACGGTTGCCAATCAGGTCAGCGCCAATTTTGCCGTAAGCAGCAAGGCCTTCGCGTCGCAGATTGCCCTTCTCGACAAGCAGTCCGCGCCAATGCCGCGCGACAAGATCGCCACCCTGCAGGCCAATCTGGCGCAGCTGGGCTTTTATTCGGGCACGCCGGATGGAGCTTTCGGGCGGCGCACACGCCAAGCCCTTCTCGATTTCGAACGCCGCTACTCACTGACGATTAGCGGACGTCCAAGTCCAGCCCTGCTGGTCTCCATCGGCGGCGCCGCAGCCGCACCAGAGGCCGCACGCCCCGCTGTCGTCGAATATTTGAGCGACCCGGCCGCGACCACGAACGGCGCCTTGGCCATCGATCCCAGCAGCGGCATCGCAGGCCGGGCGGATGAGCCCAACGCCGTGCCCGCCGATGCCGCGAGCAGCGCCCTTGCCACTTGCCGGAGCGCCGGCGGCCACTGCCGCATCTTCGCGCTCGGCGATAACGTGGTTTTCAGACAAGAAAAGCCCGTCGATGCAGAGCCCGAACCAAATCCGGCCGGGCCCTGATGCATCACGGCGTTCTATTTCAACCAGGCAAAATTGGCGTCAATCGAGATGGCGGTCGAAGAAGTCCGCGGTTCGCTGATTGGCGAGGTCGGCCGCCTCGGGATTGAAATTGACCGAGTTGGGACGGGCGAAGGCGTGACCGGCTCCGGCATAGCTGTGCAGCTCGACACCGGGCTGACTTTCAAGCGCGCCGTAAATGGCGGCTCTGGCGTCGGGCCCGCACAGCTCATCCGTCTCACCAAAGTGCAGCAGAAGCGGCCTGATCCCACGCCCCGCGTCCTCCAACACGGTCTCGATTCCAACGCCGTAATAGCCGACGCTGGCGTCTGCGTCCGTTTGCACGGCTGTATGATAGGCGAGCCGGCCGCCGAGGCAGTAGCCAACGACCCCGATGCGGGCACACGCACCCCGCAGATGTGCGACGGCCGCGACACAGTCCTCGATGCCCTTCGCCAGATCAAATTTCCGGTAATACCCCATCGCCTGCTCGCGCTCGCTCTCCCGCGTGCTGTCGAGATCCACGCCAGGTTCGATCCGCCAAAACAGATCCGGCACAATGGCGCGCCGGCCTTGTTGGCCCAACTGATCGGCGACGGCCCGCATGGTCGCGTTTACGCCAAAAATTTCCTGGATCACCACAACGCCGCTTGCCGCATCTTCGGGACCACTTGCATATGCCTGGAAACGCCCCGAGCCGTCGGCAGCCTCAATCTTAATCACCGAACCCGTCATTGTAATTCCTCACCTCTCGACTGTTGTAGAATGGGTGCTTCTTCTTATATTTCGCGCTAGCTTGGCCAAATTAGCAAGACGAGAGCATCAGAGACTGCCATGCGTTCGATCATCATCGTCGCGAGCTTGATTTGCCTGGTCACCATCGCCGCCTAGAGCCTCTGGGTCACGGGCAACTCCCAACACCGCCATACGGATCACCATCCCATGAAGGTTGATGCAAGCACCAGCAAGAGCTGGATCGATGAAACGCTGCATGACGGTTTTCGATTCCGCATCAAAGCCCAAAACGTGCTGCACGAATCACGTACCGGGCACCAGCACCTGGTCATTTTCGAAAACGAAACTTTCGGCCGGATGATGATGCTCGATGGCGTCGTTCAGCTGAGCCAGCACGATGAATTCATCTATCACGAGATGATGGCGCACGTTCCGCTGTTCGCCTTTGGCAGCGCAACCGACGTGCTCATTGTCGGTGGTGGCGACGGCGGCGTTCTGCGTGAGGTCTTGAAACATCAATCGGTCGAACGCGTGGTTCTGTGCGAGATCGACCGCAGCGTCATCGATCTGTGCAACGAACACTTTCCCTTCGTCTCAGATGGCGCCTTCGACGACACCCGCACGCAGATCGTCATCGCCGACGGCACCAGGTTCGTGGCCGAAACAGCCAATCGGTTCGACGCCATTTTGATCGATTCAACAGATCCTATCGGTCCGGGCAAGGCGCTCTTCACGCGCGATTTCTACGGCAACTGCAAGCGCTGTCTCAAGCCCGGCGGCGTGCTGGTGACGCAAAACGGCTTGCCGTTTCTCCAAGCCCCCGAACTCAAACAGTCGATCGCCCATTTCAAATCCTTATTTGAAGACGCCTGGGCCTATCTCATCACCACGCCGACCTATGTGGGTGGCCCCATGGCGCTCGGCTGGGCAAGCGACAACGAGGTGTTGCGCCAGATAGAGGCCAGCGAACTTTCGGTTCGTTTCGCGCGCGCGGGCTTCCAATTGCGTTGCTATTCACCGGACGTGCACGCGGCCGCCTTCGCGCTACCGGGTTACGTGCAAAAACTGGTGGAGGCGGAATAAGGCGGCAATCAAGCCGCGGCGGGCTCCAGAGCGCCCGGCCGCAGCAACAGCAACGGGCATTCGATTGCAGCGGCAACGCGCACGATTGCCGCGTCGCTGCCGATCAAGCGCCCGCCAAAGCCCGCAACCAGCAATCCACCGCCGAGCCGGCTGACGCCATGGGCCAGCGACGCCGGCTCATCCGTCCTCAGCTGTTCGACCAGCACGCGGCGAGCGCGGCCCACGATCTCGGTCAGCCGCATCGCAAATTCATCGGGACGCGCCAGCGCCTCGGCCACGGCAAGAACACCCAGCACGTCGGTTGATTGACCGCCGAAGCGCAGCGCTGCTGCAACAATTTCATCCATGTGTTCCAGATCGTCTATCAGCGCGATGATGCGTCCACTGGCTCTTCGAACGCCCTGGCCCACGAGCAGGCAACCCGCCACGCCGGCCAGACACGAAACGACCGCCCGCATATCGCGATGTGTTGCTGTCGATATCGGCTCGCCAAAAACCAATATTCCTGCCCGCTTGCCGGCCTGCCGCATGGCGTGAGCGGGTTCGTCGCGTACCGTCGTAAAGCGGGTTTTGACATCGAGGCGGCGGGCAATGGACTCGATCTCGCGCTGGGCTGCCAGAGAAGCGGCGTGCATTTGACGCGCGACAACCTCCCGCGAGAGCGGGCGCGACCGCCGGCCGGTCATGGTTATCTCACGCGCGAACGGCATGGCCGAAAGCGAGAGCAGGTCGTCGTCTTCGACGAATATGCTCTCGAAATCGCGGTGCAACGCCGCCGCGACCCGCAGCGCCGCCTCGAGCGTCACCGGGTTGGCGGCGCCGGCGCGCAGCTGCAACACCACCGGACGCTCGCCCGGTGATTTGCGCTTGGCCATCAAGACAACAGCTCCCGGGAGGGGTCGTCGCCGTCATTAGCAAAGAACTTGCGTCTGTTTTCAGCGTATTCCAAGAGGCGAGCCTCAACGCGGTAATTGATGCTGTCGGGCTCGAAAGCACCGTCCGAGCCCCGCTCGCCGGCGGGCAGACCGGTCAGGATCTCAATACCCTGTGCGATGGTCTCCACCGCATATATTGCGAATTCTCCGCGCGCCACTGCCTCGACCACATCGTCGCGCAACATCAGGTGTTCGATGTTGGCGTGGGGAATTATCACGCCCTGTCTGCCGGTCAGTTCGCGCGCACTGCAAACGTCGAAAAATCCTTCGATCTTCTCGTTGACGCCGCCAATGGCCTGGACGTCGCCAAACTGGTTGACCGATCCCGTAACGGCCAACGACTGACTGATTGGCGCCTGTGCCAGCGCGCTCAAAAGCGCGTAAAGCTCGGCCGACGAAGCGCTGTCGCCATCGACGCCCCCATAGGATTGTTCGAACACCAGACTGGCCGAAAGCGCCATTGGCACGTCGAGCGCATAGGTGCCCTCCAGAAAGCCGCGCAGGATCATCACTCCCTTGGAGTGCAGCGGACCGCCGAGCGCCACCTCGCGCTCGATATCGATCAACCGCCCCGTCCCCATCCGGACCCGCGCGGTGATGCGATTGGGCCGGCCATAAGCAAAGCTGCCGAGCGCCTGAACGCTCAAACCGTTGATCTGACCCACATGAGTGCCGTCGGTGTCGATAAGCACCACGCCGCGCTGGATCGTCTCCTGCACCTTTTCCCGCAGCCGGTCGGACCGGTGGGTCTGCTCGGCGATCGCGCGCCCGACATCCTCGGCGCCAATCACGTCGCGACCCTCCTCGCCGGCCCAAAAATTGGCCTCCCGCAGGATGTCTGCAAGCGCTTCGACGCGCAGGGTGAGCTTTTCCGAATCCTGGGCGATACGCGAACTTTTTTCGATCAATCTGGCAACACCGGCAGCGTCCACCGGGCGCAGTCCGTGGCGGCTGACGACTGATGCAATCAGACCCGCATAGGCCTGGGACGCATCGTCGCTGCGGTCCATGGTGTCGTCGAAATCGGCCTGCACCTTAAACAACTGATTGAATTCCGGATCGGCTGCCGCCAGCATGTAATAGAGCATCGGATCGCCGAACAGCACCACCTTGGCCTTGAGCGGGATGCGCTCGGGCAGGAGCGTGATGGTGCTCACCATGTTGAATTGATCGGTCGGCGACTCGATGCCGATCTCGCCCGATTTCAAGGTCCGCTTCAGCGCCTCCCAGGCGTAGGGCGCCCCCAGCATCTTCCGCGCATCGAGCATCAGATAGCCGCCATTTGCGCGATGCAGCACACCCGGCTTGATCAACAGGAAATCGGTGATCAACGCCCCCATTTGCGGCAGGTGCTCGATCCGTCCGATCAGATTGCCGAGCGTGGGATTGTCCTCTTCGATGACGGGCGCGCCGCTTGCGGCAGCGCCATCCTCATCCTCTGCGCCAACAAGGATGTTCACCATATAGCGCCGGTAGCGGACATCGCGGGAGCTGTCGATCGGCTGGGAGACGATCTGCTCCCCCTCACCGCCCTCTCCGATAAAAAGGCCCACATTCGGAATCAGATCACGCTCCACCGCGTCGAGATAGGCGCCGACCTCCTCCAGCTTTCCGAAATCCTTGCGCACGTCTATGAGCGCTTGATGGACCGCGCCCTCTGCCAGTTCTTCATTGAGCTCGCGGACGGAATCGCGCGCCTCCTTCTGCAAGCGCGGCATTTGTTGCAAAAGCGACTGGAGCTCGCTCTGCAGTCCTTCGATCTTTTTCTCGATGGCATCGCGCTCCTTCTTTGGAAGCGCGCGGAACTCCTCCGGTTTTAGAACGTTGCCATCGGCCGCCGGCGCCATCGCAAAGCCCGACGGCGTACGCAACACGGCGATTTCCTTCGATTCTGCTTTCTTGTTGAGGACCTCGAATGCCTCCTCCTGGCCGGCACGGAATTGTTCGTCCACGGCGCGCCGTCGAGTCTGGTACTCCTCACTTTCGAACATGCCGGGAATCGCTTGGCGCAATTCGTCGATCATGCCGATCATGGCCTGCGAGAGTTGCCGCGCGCGGCCCCTGGGCAGCGCAATCGCGTTGGGCATGTGGGTGGTATCGAAATTATAGACATAGACCCAGTCGCAGGGCGCCGGCTCGCCCGCGGCCTTGGCCTCCAAAAGCGCACGCACCGCCGTCGACTTGCCCGACCCCGCCGGGCCCAACACGAACAGATTGAATTCCGGCTCGTCGATGCTCGTGCCGAATTTGATGGCGTTGAGCGCGCGCGCCTGTCCAATGATGGTTGTCGAGGGTTCGAGTTCGCGCGTGGTGCGGAACTTGAACCGCGAAGGATCGCACCGCCGGCGCAATTGCTCTGGCGCAAGCGCATGGTGCGATGTGTTTAGCGTTTCGATGACGAAACTCCATTACTCACACTCGCTAAGGCAACAATATAGACAATTTTTTTAGGGCGGCGGCAAACAAACGCAGCGCGCCATCACGACCTGGGCGCCCGCCCTTCCAAGCAACCCCGCCTAATCGCGGGAGAGAAAATGCAGGCTGAATAGCGCCTTGTCGTCGGTCCAAACTTCGTCCGACCGCCACCCGGCTTGGCTTGCAATGTCCCGAAATTCCTCGACCGAATATTTGTGCGAATTTTCGGTGTGGATTCGCTCGCCTTTGGCGATCGCAAACGGACGCCCCAACACGCTCAGCTGCTGATCCTCAAGGCTGACGATGTAGATCTCGATGCGGCCCAGGTCTTCGTTGTAAGCGGCTTCGTGCTTGAACTTGGCCAGATCGATGTCGCCGTCCAGTTCACGATTGATGCGCGCCAGCAGATTGAGATTGAACTCCGCCGTCACGCCCTTAGCGTCGTTGTAGGCCGCCTGCAACGTCTCACGGCTTTTCTTGAGATCGACGCCCACCAAAAACGCGCTGTCGTCCCCAAGCAGTTCGCCAGCATCGCGCAGAAACTGGGTGGCTTCGCTTGGCGTGAAATTGCCAATGGTCGAGCCAGGGAAAAAGCCGAGCTTCGGGGCGCCGTCAACCGCTTCGGGCAATTCGATCGCATCGTTGAAGTCGGCGTGAACCGGGATCACCACGAGGTCCAAAAATTTAATTCGCAGTTCTTCGGCCGCCTCGTTCAACGCCTCATCAGCGATGTCGATCGGCACATAGGCCGCAATGTCTTTAAGGCTTTCGATCAGAATATGGGTCTTGCGGCTCGATCCCGAGCCGAACTCGATCACCACACAACCCGGTCCAACCAGCTGCGATATCCGCGGGCCATATTCCTCAAGCAGGGCGATCTCGGTGCGGGTCGGATAATACTCGTCGAGCCGCGTGATCGCCTCGAACAATTCCGATCCCCGGGCGTCATAGAGGAAGTGGCAGGGAATATTTTTTTCTGCCGCGCTCAGGCCGTCGACCACGGCGGCTGCAAATCCTTCGGCGAAAGGTGGCGCCTCCGCCAGTGAATTTCGTGCATCCATGGCTATTGATCGTCCGCCAAACGCAAGCTGGTGAATTGCCAACGCTGCTGGGGATAGAAGAAGTTCCGGTAGCTGCGGCGCACGTGCCCATCCGGTGTCACGCATGAGCCGCCCTTCAGCACGAATTGGTTGCACATGAATTTGCCGTTGTACTCTCCGAGCGCGCCGGCCGCGGCTTTAAAACCCGGATAGGGCGAATAGGGGCTCTGCGTCCATTCCCACACGTCGCCATACATCTGCTTGAGGCCGCTCGCGCCGTTGGCTTGAGCAACAAGCGGCCGCAGGGCGCCGTGTCCCAGCATGTTGCCGGCCTCGGGGTGACCACGCACTGCCGTCTCCCATTCGAATTCGCTTGGCAACCGTTTGCCGGCCCAGCGCGCGAAAGCGTCTGCTTCGAAAAAACTGACATGGACAACGGGCGCCGCCGGTTCCACCGGCTGGAGGCCATGCAGCCCCATTTGCTGCCAGCCCTCCGCGCTTTCCTCCCAATAGAGCGGTGCATGCCAGCCACCTTCACGCGCCACCGCAAGGCCGTCGGACAACCACAGAGCCGGCGTCTCGTAACCGCCATCGGCCATAAATTCGAGCCATTCTCCATTGGTGACGCAGCGCGTCGCCAACCGAAATGGACGCAACAACGCGTCGTGATGTGGCCGCTCGTTGTCGTAGGCGAAACCGTCGCCTGAATGTCCCACCTCGACGATTCCGCCTTCGAAACTGATCCATTCAAGCGCCGGCGCGGGCCCGCCTTGCGGCAAGGAGGCCACTTCACGGTAAGCCGGTTTGAGTGGCTCCATGGAAAACAGACTGAGCGCGTCGGTCAGCATCAGCTCCTGATGCTGTTGCTCGTGCTGAATGCCTAGCTCTATCAGTTCGGCGGCCTTGGCGGGCACGTCGTTGTCCTTGCGGGCGAAGAAGTCATGCAGTGCGGCATCCACATGGGCCCGATAACTCCGCACCTCCTGATTGCTCGGCCGCGTCAGCAAACCGCGCTTGGGCCGGGGATGACGCTTGCCTTCCGCCTCGTAATACGAGTTGAAACAGAACGCGAAGCGCTCGTCATAGGGCGCATAGGCCTCATCGAACTGCTTGAGGACGAAGGTTTCGAAGAACCACGTCGTATGCGCCAGGTGCCATTTTGTGGGGCTGGCGTCGTCCATCGCCTGGACAACCTGGTCCTCGTCGCTCAGCGGTTCGGCGATTTCGCTCGAAAGCCGGCGGGTATTCGATAACCTAGAATTGAGAGAGGCCAGAGGCGGATGTTGAGGCGGATCCGTCTCCGCTGCCTCGGCAGACTCAAGGGACATTAGCTTCTTCCTTCGGGATCGCAAATCTTACGAAATATGCCAAATATTGGCCACCCCACGGCAAAATCTTTATTTTCTGGGCGGCGAAGATAGGTAAGCGGCAGTCAATTTTCGCCGCCAATCCCCCGAATTACGGGACAAGTGATGGCGATGGCCGGGCGGGCTTAATCTATGGCACGGCGCCGCATATACTGCCGAATTGGGCAAGATAGGCGGCCGGTGATTTGGAACCTTGAGCGAAAATGAGCGAATCGGACCCGGTTATCATCAGCGACGGCCGCCAGTCGCCAATCGCCAGCGAAATTCAGCGCGGCACATGCCGCCTGATGCGCACATTTGGCAACTCCGTGGTAACTGAGCTGTCGCTCTCGAGCGGGCACCGCGCCGATATCGCCGCGCTTTCGCGCACGGGCGAAATATGGATCGTCGAAATCAAGTCCTGTCTGGCGGATTTCCGCGCCGACGATAAATGGGACGCCTACCGCAATCACTGCGACCGGTTCTTTTTCGCCGTCAGCCAGGACTTCCCTCTAGATGTGCTGCCGCCCGATACTGGCCTCATTCTCGCCGACCGTTATAGTGGCGCGATCATCCGCGAAGCGCCCGAACACAAAATAGCTGGCGCGAGACGCAAGGCTGTCACCCTTCGCTTTGCGCGGGCTGCCGCAACGCGGTTGCAATCCTTGCAGGACCCAGGTCCCGTGAGCGATCTTTAAACGGATCTATTTCGGTGCGCGCTTTGCCAAAATGCGCTGCAGCGTCCGCCGGTGCATATTGAGTCGGCGCGCCGTTTCCGAGACATTGCGGTTGCACAGTTCGAACACCCGCTGAATGTGCTCCCAGCGCACCCGATCCGCCGACATTGGGTTTTTTGGCGGTTCGGCTTTGCCTTCCTCCTGGGCCAGCAGCGCGTTGCAGACGTCGTCTGCATCCGCCGGCTTGGCCAGATAGTCGACCGCGCCCAACTTGACCGCCGTCACCGCGCTGGCGAGATTGCCGTAGCCGGTGAGCACCACCGCACGCGCATCGGGCCTGTGTTCCCTCAGCACTTCGATCACGTCCAGACCCGTGCCATCATCGAGCCGCATATCGACGACGGCGAAAATCGGCGCATCGACCTCGATCGCGTTCTTGCCCTCTTCGACGCTCTCGGCCGTGCGCACGTCAAATCCGCGCTCTTCCATCGCGCGCGCAAGCCGGCTCAAAAAAGGCTTGTCGTCATCGACGATGAGAAGCGATCGGCCGGCCCCGATATCCGCCGATACGGCCGCTTGAATGTTTTGCTCATCCATATTGTCAATCCTAGCGGGCAACGGCCGATCCTAGCGGGGCAACAGCCGATTTGCCAATCCAGCCATTCTCCACCTATTGAGCCGCCTGGCCGGCCATAATCAAGTCCAGCATGTCACGCTGCCAAACCAGTTCGACGACAGCGCCCTTTTCCGGCGCCTTCTTGTTTTTCAACTCCACTTCGGCGCCCGAGCGCTCCAGCAATGTCTTGGCGATAAAAAATCCGAGCCCCAGGCCGACATGCTCTCCGTCGGCCACCGTCGCGCCGCTATCGGCCGCGCGCGTCGTAACAAACGGTTCGCCCAGCCGCTTGATTACGGCAGGTTGCAGCCCTGGGCCATCGTCGGAAATGGTAACCGTGACCGTGTCATTGTCCCATCGCGCCCGAACGTCGACCTTGTCCTTTGCAAAATCGACCGCGTTTTCAACCAGATTGCCGAGACCGTAAAGCACACCGGGATTGCGGGCGGTGACGGGCTCGCGGACACTGTCTTCGTCAAGTTCTGCGCCCTCTTGCGCTTGTGCCTCTATGACGATCTCGCGGCCCAATACCCGGTAGGGCTCCACCACCTCCGCCAAAAGCTGGCTCAATGGTTCCCGGTCGAAATGCAAGTCAGAGGCGCCAGCTTGGCTGGTCAGGCGCGAAAGGATGTGCCGGCAGCGTTCAGCTTGGCTTTGCAGCAGTTCGGCATCTTCCGCCAAGGGGCTGTCCTTCGGCAGACCTCGCATCAGCTCCTTGGCAATCACCGTAATGGTCGAAAGTGGGGTTCCCAGTTCGTGCGCCGCAGCAGCTGCAAGCCCATCGAGCGCAGAAAGCCGGTGCTCGCGCGCCAGAATCGATTCCGTCGCCACCAAAGCGACCGACATTTGATCTGCTTCCTTGGCAATCTGCCAGGCATAGTAGCCCATAAATGCCGCGCACAGTACGACCGTCGCCCAGTTACCCAACACATAAAGCAACGGCAACTCGAAGGTCTGATCCGGGAACCATGGCAGCGGCAAATGGAAGATCGCGAGCGCGGTCGCGCAAATAAAGGCGAGCGCACCGATCGAGAACGTGACGCGCCTGGGTTGGGTCGATGCAGAAACGGTCACGGGAACCGCAAACAAAAACGCAAAGGGATTCTGCATGCCGCCGGTCAGATAAAGCAATGCGGTGAGCTGCAACGTGTCGTAGAGCAGCATGTTGGAGGCCGAACCCGTATGCACCAGCTCCTCGTCCGGCAATTGCAAGCTGAGGATGATGTTCAAAAATCCGGAAAGCGAAATGACCATGAGGCACGCGATGATCGGAATCTGGAAGCCGAGACCCCAATAAACCGCGAGCACGGTGATCGTCTGTCCCGCCACGGCGATCCACCGCAGACGCACGATGGTCTGAAGCCGCAATTGGCTTCGCTCCTGCCCAATCCGAGCTGGTTTCGACAAACGCATTACGGCCAATTGCCCCTGCTTTACTTGGTCATTCCATAATAGCACTGTAGATAAACGCGCTTGAGCCCGCCACGGAAATAGCCTTAAGCCGGCTCGTCACAAAACCATCTCGGGGTGGGGGTCGCAAGGGCCCTGCAAGCCATCTGCAGGCCGCAAAGTCGCCTTAGGCAATCGGGCCACGCCGGTTGTCCGAAAAACCGCCGCCCCAGGACCGCATTCGCCATGAGCGCAAGCAATGCCAGCTCCCAAACGTTCCCGGTGGTTGTGACCGGGTTGCGCAAGACCTATGATTCCCTCGTTGCGGTCGACAATATCAATTTCAACCTCGCAGAAGGCTCGATCACCGCGCTCCTGGGAGGCAACGGCGCCGGCAAGACCACGACCATTGCGATGTTGCTTGGTCTGGTCGAGCCCACCGCCGGTCTCATCGAGGTGTTTGGCACCGACATAACGCGCCACCGCGGCCGGGTGGCCCATCGCATGAACTTTGTGAGCCCCTATGTGGACATGCCCATGCGTCTCACCGTGCGCCAGAATCTCTCCGTCTATTGCAAGCTCTATGGCGTCGTGAACGTCGCCGAACGCATCAGCGAAATCGGGGAAGAACTGCAGATGACCGAACTGCTGAAGCGCACCACGGGCAAGCTATCTGCCGGCCAAAAGACGCGCGTCGGACTGGCCAAGGCGCTGCTGAATGCGCCGGAGCTCTTGTTGCTTGATGAACCCACTGCCTCTCTCGATCCCGACACCGCCGATTGGGTGCGCGGACACCTGGACGCCTACCGCAATGTGCGCGGTGCGACCATCGTGCTTGCCTCCCACAACATGGCCGAAGTCGAACGTCTGGCCGACCGCGTGCTGATGCTCGAATCCGGCCGCGTGGTTGAGGACGGTCCGCCGGCCGACTTGCTCAAGAAATACAAACGCCGCAACCTCGAGGATGTGTTTCTCGACATTTCGCGCAAGCGCCGCCGCCGCACACCGGTCAAGGAGCCCGCATCATGAGCAAGTCCGCCTTGCGCCATCTCCCCATCATGCACGAGCCTCATGGACCGATGGCCTCTGCCCGGCGCATCGCCGCGATGGTCGAGCGCTACATCTATCTGATACGCGGCTCGTGGGTGCGTATCGTGGAGCTCATATACTGGCCCTTCCTGCAAATGCTGATGTGGGGATTTCTGCAGGTCTATCTGGCGCAAACATCGTCGCTTTTCGCCCAAGCCGGCGGCCTGCTGATCGGCTCCGTCTTGCTCTGGGACATCCTATTCCGCGCCCAGATAGGCTTCTCCATCTGCTTCCTCGAGGAGATGTGGGCGCGCAATCTTGGGCAGCTTTTTCTCAGTCCCTTGCGGTCCGGCGAGTTTCTGGTTGCGCTCAGCGTCATGAGCCTCATTCGCCTCTTTATCGGCCTCGTCCCGGTGACCGTGCTGGCTTACTTCATGTTCGACTTCAACCTGTTCGGATTTGGCCTGGCGCTCGGTGCTTTTTTTGCCAACCTGGTGCTCACCAGCTGGTCGCTGGCTCTGTTCTCCACTGGCATCGTGATGCGCTACGGGCTGGGTGCTGAGGAATTCGCCTGGTCGCTGGCTTTCATCATGCTGCCGCTGTGCTGCGTCTATTATCCCGTCGCCACATTGCCCGAATGGCTGCAGCCGCTGGCGCTCGCCCTGCCCCCAACCCACGTCTTCGAAGGCATGCGCGCGCTCGTTCTCGACGGCGTGTTCGACGGCGCTGCCATGTGGCGCTCGCTGGCGCTCAATTTCGTCTTCGTAGTCGCGGGTATCGGCGCATTCCGTTATTTTCTGCGCAGCACCCGCATCAACGGTTCGCTGTTGACCCAGGGCGAATAAACGGTGGTAAAGGCAGGTTCGTGAAACCGGTGTCATCGATACGGCTGCGATTGATCTTGATCGTATCGGCGTTTTTCGCTCTGGGCGCCTATGGGGCAAGCACGTGGCTGATGGCGGACCTGCCGGTGACCGGTCGCGCCACTGTGGTGCCGGGCAGCAAGGCCCGGGTCGGGGGGCCCTTTGCGCTCACCGATCACACCGGCAAACGCGTTTCGGACAAGGATTTCCGCGGCCGATATATGCTGGTCTTTTTTGGCTACACATTTTGTCCCGATATCTGCCAAATAGGCCTGCAAACAATGGGCGCGTCGCTGGAGATGCTGGGCGAACGCGCCGACCAGGTCGCACCGATCTTCATCACCCTCGACCCCAAGCGCGACACGGTCGCGGTCATGGCCGACTATTTGGCCAACTTCGACCGGCGCCTGATCGGCCTCACCGGATCGGCCGACGAAATCGCTGACGTGGCCAAGGCCTTCCACGCCTATTCCGCCAAAACAGGCGGAAGCGACACAGGTGACGATTATCTTCTGGACCACACGTCGATCTATTATCTACTGGACGAAAACGGCGACTACGCCGCCCATTTCCCCTACGGCCGGAGCGCCCAACAAATTGCCGAGGAAATCGCCCGCCGACTTTGATCGAACCTCCGTCGCGAGTCTTCAAACCCTTTATTTTCCACAGAAATTCGCGTCTTCGTCCGATCTTTGTTGCAGCGCGGTAGGCCACGGCCTATATTCATGCTGCGGCGCAAAAATAATCGAACCGGGGACCGCATGCCGCTTTATCAGTTTTACGAATTCAACCACGCGGCTGTGACACCGGCGCGCACGGCGGTCGATTTGTGCCGAGCCGCCCTCCGCAATCCGTTCAATCCGCTGGCCTATACGACGTTCGGCCGCGGGGTTTCGGCGGCGTGTGAAATGTTCGAGCGCGCCACGCGCCGCTACGACAAACCCGATTTCGGCATCACCGACGTCTCTGTGGGCGGCGGCCGGGTGGCGGTCACCCAGAAGACGGTTTGGAGCCGCCCCTTTTGCAAGCTGCTCAACTTTGCCCGCGAGGGCGGCAATGGCGATCCCAAGCTCCTGATCATAGCGCCGCTATCGGGCCATTATGCCTCGCTGCTGCGGGGCACCGTGCGCGCCATGTTGGCCGATCACGATGTCTACATCACCGACTGGACCGACGCCCGTATGGTCCCGCTCGCCCAAGGCACCTTCGATCTCGACGATTATATCGATTACCTGACCGAGATATTTCGCCTGTTCGAGGGCGACATTCACGTCATGGCCGTCTGCCAACCTTCGGTTCCGGTGCTCGCCGCAGTCTCGCTGATGGAAATGGCGAAGGATCCCCACAGCCCCCGCTCCATGACGCTGATGGGTGGTCCGGTCGACACGCGTATCAACCCCACCGCCGTCAACAAGTTGGCCGAAAGCAAGAGCCTCAACTGGTTCCGCCGCAACGTCATCATGAACGTGCCCTGGCCCCATCCCGGTGTCATGCGCGAGGTCTATCCGGGCTTCCTGCAACTCTCCGGTTTCATGACCATGAATCTCGACCGGCACGTCGACGCCCACAAAAACCTGTTCCGCCATCTCGTCGAAGGTGACGGCGTCTCCGCCGACAAACGCCGCGATTTTTATGACGAATACCTATCCGTGATGGATCTTGACGCGGCTTTCTACCTGCAAACGGTCGATACCGTTTTCCTGCGCCATGCCCTTCCAACCGGCACAATGGTCCACCGCGGCACGCCGATCGAACCAAGCCGCAACCGCACGGTGGCGCTGATGACGGTCGAGGGCGAATTGGACGACATATCCGGACTGGGCCAGACCGAGGCCGCACACAGGCTTTGCTCCAACCTGGACGATCACATGAGAGAGCATTACGTCCAGCCCAATGTCGGCCACTATGGTGTTTTCAACGGCTCCCGCTTCGAGAGCGAGATCGCACCGCGCATTGCAGACTTCATCCGCCGGCACGGTGGCTAACCGATAACGCCCAGACCATCTCCCATGCTAGGTTCGCTTTGGCTGATTCGGGGCCCGATCTGGGTGTTTTGGCAGCAGCAGCGGGATGAATACCCATGGCGTTTTGGCGAAAAGTTCAGGCCTCGACGATCCGGCAGGAACCCTCGCAAATCCGCGTCGCCGGGCTCGACCAACCCGTTTCCGTCCGCCGCACCGCGCGCGCGCGCCGCTTGAGTTTGCGCGTCAACGAGGCCAAGCGCGGCGCCGTGCTGACCATGCCCATCTATGCGAGCTACGCCGAGGCCGGCGACTTTCTCGCCCGCCACTTCGACTGGTTGCAGTCGCGCTTGGCCGATCTGCCGAGCCCCGTTCCTTTCATTGACGGCGCACGCATCCCATTGCGCGGTGACGAACACGAATTGCGCGTTACGGGACATGCAAATGGAAGAGCCAAGGTTTGGTGCGAAAGCAATGGAGCCGCCGCGCCCGGGTGGTCCACGGACCAAATCTGTGTCCAAGGGCCCGCCGCGAAGGCGCCGGCGCGGCTGATTCATTGGTTCAAGGGCCAAGCACGGGACGATATTGCCAGCAAGGTCGCCCATCATGCGGATCTGTTGGACGTGCAGCCCGCGCGTCTTTCTATCCGCGACCAGTCGACCCGCTGGGGCTCGTGCTCGGCCACCGGCGCGCTCTCATTTTCCTGGCGCTTGATCCTCGCGCCGCCCTTTGTGCTGGATTACGTCGCCGCCCATGAAGTCGCACACCTGCGCGAGCTCAATCACAGTGACAGGTTTTGGGCGCTGGTTCGCTCAACCACGCCCCGTCTCGACGAAGCCAGGGCTTGGCTCAGAATCCACGGACCCCGCCTTCACCAATACGGCACGATGCAGTAAGTTCCGATTCGATTTTTGAACTTCCGGTATTTCCCGTCTCTCGACGGAGAGAAAGGGGCCACACTCTTGCAAGTGTGGCCCCTCCCCGCAGAACAGCCCGCTTGCCTCCACCGTCGCGATCGGTTTCTCCGGCAAATTATCACACGTGGTCAGGTGTGTTTAAGGCCACCACAGCCCACGGGATCTCCTGTACGCATCCGAAGCCGAAGCCCCGAACGCGGGCCATGTTAGAACCTTTTCTCACACCTGCCACGACAGAGCACCGGCATGGTTAAGCGCCGGCGGGCTCAGCGGCGCTCGGCCAAATGCTGAACGGTTGAATTGCCTTCTAATCCCGGCAACTTAGCTGGCTCGACGCCCCGATGCGCCCGCCTCATCAGAGTCTTCCAAATTTCCGCCGGCAGCGAACCGCCCGTCACCTTTTTCATCGGCCGGCCGTTGTCCTTGCCCACCCAAACACCGGCAACGTAGTGGGCGGTGTATCCGACGAACCAGGCGTCACGAAAATTTTGCGTCGTGCCCGTCTTGCCCCCCGCCTGATGGGCCCCCAGCGCCGCCCGCTTTCCCGTACCGTCAGTGATTGTTGCATTCAACATATCGTTCATGGCGGCGACATATGGCCGCGCGATCACGCTTCCAAGGCCCGAGCCGGCCCGCCTGTAGATGACCTTGCCTCCGCTGGTCCGCACCTGCTTGATGATATGCGGCAACACGCCTTTGCCGCCGTTGGCGAAGGGTACATAAGCGCCCGCCAATTCCAGCAATGTGACCTCGGCGGTACCCAGCGCGATCGAAGGCTTTTGGTGCAGCGGCGAATTGATGCCGAGCCGGCGCGCCGTACGCACCACCCGCCAGCGGCCAACTTCCATCGTAAGCCGCACGGCCACCGAATTGATCGACTGGGCGAGACCATCGCGCAGCGTCACCGGGCCTCGGTATTTGCCGGAATAATTGCGTGGCCTCCAGCCATTGATGGCGACCGGTGCGTCATTGACCATGGTCTCGGGGTTCAATCCGCTTTCGACTGCGGCCAGATAGACAAACGGTTTGAAAGCAGAACCCGGTTGGCGCAACGCCTTGACCGCCCGATTGAATTGACTGCGCTTGTAGGATCGCCCGCCGATCAGAGCCTTGACGCCACCGCCGCGCCCAAGGACGACCGCAGCCGCTTCGCCCGTCTTGCCCAACACACCGTGTCTGGCCATGATTCGATCGACCCGCGCTTGTGCTTCGGTTTGAAGACCCGCCTCGATGGTCGTTTCAACCACCAGATCTCCGGTATTCTCACCGATGAACCCGGGCAGCAATTCGACAATCCAATCAACCGGATATTCATAGCCGGTGATGCCGCTTGGATCCCGCACGCGGGCGGGCGAACCAAAGGCGGCCAGCGCCAATGATGGCGTCAACAGGCCGGCCTCGACCATATTGCTGATCACCTGGGTAGCGCGCGCTTCGGAGCGCCTGATGCTGCGCGTCGGCGCATACCGCGACGGCGCCTTCAACAGGCCGGCCAGAAGCGCTGCTTCCGACAATGTGACGTGGCGCGCCGACTTGGCGAAATAGCGCCGCGCTGCTGCTTCGACGCCATAGGCGCCACCGCCGAAATAGACCCGGTTCAGGTAGAGTTCGAGGATCTGCGACTTCGTAAACTTGGTCTCGAGCCAAAGCGCCAGGATCACCTCCTGAGCTTTGCGCGCAATCGTGCGTTCCGACGTCAGAAACAAGTTCTTGGCGAGTTGCTGGGTGATCGTGCTGCCGCCTTCGACCACGTAGCCCGCCCGCAGGTTCGCGATCGTAGCCCGCGCCAAGCCGATCGGATCGACACCGAAATGGTGGTGGAAACGGCGATCTTCAGTCGCCAACACCGCGTTCACCAGATAGGGCGGCAGATGCCTCAACCGGATGTGGCCGCGCCGCAACCCGCGCTCGGCCATCACCGTGCCGTCTGCTGCCAAGATCGTAATGTTGGGAGGGCGCTTATCCAGCCCATCGACCACCGAGGGCGGCAGTGTCGAGGTAAAGTAGAGCCCGAGGCCAACAACCCCAATCGCTGCCCAAACCGCTGCGATCGTACCCCAATAGAGAAACCAGCGTGCCAGCAGCCATATGCCGCGCCCGGCGGGCGGACGTGTACGCTTCACACTCATCACGAGCCCCAAGAACTGATGCCGAACGGATCGACCGCAGGCGCGGACTTTCGCCCTTTCTAGAGGCTATGGCGTTGTCTTTAAGACCGAGTTAACCACCCGCTCCGACATCCTCGATCGATCTAGGGCGCGCCCTCGAAATCCTCCGGCGGCGGCAGACGCTCCAGACGCCAGCGGCAGCGCTTCAGGTGAGCGATCACGGCGCGGGCAACGATCTTGAGCGCACTGCGCCCTTGAGCCTTGACCCGCAAGGGCGAGGCTGCAAGCGCGTTGGCGATATCGAATTCCAGGTGTTTGTCGTCTTCCCACGTGCTCATGACGGTGTATTAGCATAACGAGAACATAAAGCGAACAAGCATTGAAAATTATTCTACAAGCAGGTCCGTGCCATCGTCGTGCATCTCGCCCTTTGCGACGATGGCCATGGCCTCGGCCGGGTACGGGCGCGCAAGCTCGAGCGCTTGCTGCGGCGAGCCCTCCAGCCAGCCGTCGCAGTCCTCGCGCGCCACCAGCATGACCGGCATGCGGGCTGGATGAACGCGCGCCACCAGCGGGTTAGGCCGCGTGGTGACGATGGCAACGACCGCCATTTCCAGCGTTTCTCCATCGGCCTTGAACTTGCCCCGCCAGCTCTGCCAAATACCGGCCAACGCAAAGAGCGGCCGTGGCTCCTGCCCTTTCAGACCGAACCAGTGGGGGACTTTGGGCTTGCCGGAATTCCACTCGCAAAACGAGCTGGCCGGCACCAAGCAACGCCGCTCCTCGAAGGAGTTGCGCCAGAAGGCGCTCGACATGAGTTTGTCGTCGCGGGCGTTGGTGACACGCTTGGACGCCTTACCTTTTTGCGGCAAGACGAACCCCCAATTCATGGTTTCGAGCTCGCGCGCGCCAGCAGCGCCCATTCGAACGACTGGCGAATCTTGACCGGGCCAAATCGAAGGCATGAGCGGCATATTGCCGACACGATCGGTCTGGACGCGGAATTGCCGGGCGATCGCCTCGACATTGGAGGTAAGCGTTCGGGCGTTGCACATCGGACGAGGTCCGCTCGCGCCTAAATATCCAGATTCGCTACTTCGAGCGCGTGCGTCTGGATGAACTCGCGCCGCGGTTCGACCACGTCTCCCATCAAGCGGGAGAAAATTTCGTCGGCCTCATCGGCCATGTCGCCGACTTTGACCTGAAGCAGCGTGCGTGATTCGAGGTCGAGCGTGGTTTCCCAGAGCTGGTCGGGATTCATCTCGCCCAAGCCTTTGTAGCGCTGCGTGCTGACGCCCTTGCGGCCCGCCTCGACCACCGCATCCAGAAGCGAGCTCGGCCCGTGGATCTCCGTGGCCAACTCCTTGCGGCGTAGCGTCGCCGGCTTGGCGTAGATTTCCTGCAATTGGCTTGTCCACCGGTCGAGCTTGTGGGCATCGGATGACCCGATAAAGGGTCCGTCGATCAGGTGAGATTCCGCGACGCCGCGCACCTCGCGCGAGAAGCGCAAATCACCGCCCTCGAGCGCTTCGCCCTGCCAGCCCTGCTCGGTCTCCTCAGAGAGAAAATCGAGCCTCTTGGCGATATAGTCGGCGGCCTGTTGGGCGTGATCGGTATCGCCCAGCACGTTGGGATTGAGCGCCCCGGCGATGGCCGCTTGTTCGACGATGAAGCGGGGATAGCGGCTGTGGAGCCCCTTCAGCACCGCTGAGATTTGACGCGCGCTTTCGACGATTTCCCGAAGGTCCTTGCCCGCACGCTCATCTCCTGCTCCGGTGGTCAACACCGCGTCCTCGAGCCCCGCCTCGATGAGGAAGTCCTCCAGCGCCCGCTCGTCCTTGAGATAGGTCTCCGACTGGCCGCGCTTGGCCTTATAGAGCGGCGGCTGGGCGATATAGAGATGGCCGCGATCCACCAGCGCCGTCATCTGCCGGTAGAAAAAGGTGAGCAGCAGCGTGCGGATATGAGCGCCGTCCACATCGGCATCCGTCATGATGATGACCTTGTGGTAGCGCAAATTTTCGATATCGAAGTCGTCGCGCCCGATGCCCGTTCCCAGCGCGGTGATCAGCGTGCCGATTTCTTGCGATGAGAGCATCTTGTCGAAGCGGGCGCGCTCCACGTTGAGAATCTTGCCGCGCAAGGGCAACACGGCCTGGAATTCCCGGTTGCGCGCCTGCTTGGCCGAGCCGCCGGCCGAATCGCCCTCCACCAGGAATATTTCGGACTTGGCCGGGTCGCGCTCCTGGCAGTCGGCAAGCTTGCCCGGCAGATTGGCGACGTCGAGAGCGCCCTTTCGACGGGTGAGTTCGCGCGCCTTGCGCGCAGCTTCACGCGCCGCCGCCGCATCGACGATCTTACCAACGATTGTCTTGGCATCGCCCGGGTTCTCCTCGAACCACTGATTAAGCGCCTCGCTCATCATGCTCTCGACCACGGGGCGAACCTCCGAGGACACCAGCTTGTCTTTGGTTTGGCTCGAGAACTTGGGATCGGCCACCTTGACCGAAAGCACGCAGGTGAGCCCCTCGCGCGCGTCATCGCCCGTCAGCGACACCTTCTCCTTCTTGGCGATGCCCGATTCGGCCGCGTAGGTGTTGACGGTCCGCGTCAACGCGCCGCGAAAGCCCGCCAAATGCGTACCGCCGTCGCGCTGTGGAATGTTGTTCGTGAAACAAAGAACGTTCTCGTGATAGCCGTCGTTCCACCATAATGCCGCCTCGACGACCACGCCGTCGCGCTCCGAATTGACCACCACGGGCGCGCCGATCAGCGCATGGCGGGTGCGGTCGAGATAGCGCACAAAGGCTTCAAGCCCACCTTCGTAAGCCATTTCTTCGCGGCGGGGCTCGACGCGTCTGTTGTCGGTGAGCACGATGGTGAGGCCGGAATTCAGAAACGCCAGCTCGCGCAGCCTGTGCTCCAGGGTTCCATAATCGAATTCGACCATGGTGAATGTCTCTTGCGACGGCGTGAAGTTAACTCGCGTGCCGGTGCGTCCCTCCGGCGCTTCGCCCGTCTCCTTTAACGGACCTGCCGGGTCGCCTTCATGAAAGGTCATGGCGTGCTCCCGGCCGTCCCGCCAGATGGTCAAGATGAGCTCAGACGACAGAGCGTTGACGACCGAGACGCCGACGCCATGCAGGCCGCCCGAAACCTTGTAGGAGTTTTGATCGAATTTACCGCCGGCATGGAGCTGGGTCATGATGACCTCGGCGGCAGAAATTTTTTCTTCCGAGTGGATTTCGACTGGGATGCCACGGCCGTTGTCGTCGACCGTTACTGAGCCCTCGGCGTTCAACGTCACCTCGACCCTGTCGCAATGGCCAGCCAGCGCCTCGTCGATGGCGTTGTCGACCACCTCATAGACCATGTGATGCAGTCCCGAACCATCATCGGTGTCGCCGATATACATGCCCGGACGCTTACGCACCGCATCGAGTCCCTTGAGGACTTTTATCGATTCGGCGCCGTATTCGGCCTTTTCATCTTTTTGTCCGGCAGGCGCTTTGGCCATTCAGAACCCCATCATCTTGCGTTGTGTGCGAGAGCGGATATCAATACCTTGTTTCATCAGCGAATTCCACCATCCACAACCGTTATCATCTGAGCCTCTTCGCCCAAGGGCGCAAACACGCCGGCATCGGTTCCCGTCATCCATGCCTGGGCGCCAAGGCGGCAGATTTCCTCAAACAGTGCGCCCCGGCGCTCCGCGTCCAGATGCGCCGGAATTTCATCCAGCAACAGCAGCGGCGACTGGCCTGCAAGACTGTCTTTGACGAGCTCCAAATGAGCCAAAACGAGGCCGACGAGCAAGGACTTTTGTTCGCCCGTGGAGCAACTTTTGGCGGGCGCCGACTTGGGTCCGAATTCTACCATAAGATCGCTGCGATGGGGGCCCTCGAGCGTGCGTTTGGCGGCCCGGTCGCGGTCGCGAGTCTCGGCCAGTCTTGCCCGGTAAAAATCCTCCACATCGACTGCTGCCGCGCTCATCAACATCCCCTCGAGCAGGCCTTCCAGCGCCAACTTCGACCAGGGAAACGACTCTCCGATGGCCCCCTCGCGGCGCACCTCGATGCGGCCCATCAGGCGCATGACAAGATCAAGTCGGGCGGCGGCGATTGCCACGCCAGCCTCTGCGATTTCGATCTCGAGCCCCTCGAACAACGCGTCGCTCCGCTCAAAGGTCTCGAACGCCCGGTTTCGCTGCCGCATGGCCCGTTCAAAGCGCCGGTTTTCACGGGCATGGGTTGGATTGAGACTAAGGACCAGCCGGTCGACGAAGCGCCGCCTCTCACCGGCCGGGCCCATGAACAGACCGTCCATCGCAGGCGTCAGCCAGACGACGCGAACATATTGGCCAAGCGCGCCGGAACCCGACACCCGCCGGCCGTCGATGCGCACCCGCCGGCCGCTCGCCCCCTCCTCGAGCCCCGCCAATCCGGTACCGATTTCCGTGACCTGGCCGCCCCCGTGCAATCGCGCCGCCACGGCCCAGCCATCGTCGGCGTCCCGCCGGGTGATCTCGCCATACGAACTGCGGCGCAATCCGTGTCCCGCCGCCAGCAGCGACACGGCCTCCAGCAGATTGGTTTTTCCCGCGCCGTTGTCGCCCACCAGCACGACGGGCCGCGAGTCGAGCTCCAACTTGGCGGAAACATAATTGCGGAAATCGGTGAGCGCGAGCCGTTCGACCCACTGCCTGTCGGCGCCTACCGCCGGATTGGGCACAGCACTCACGGCATCAGCCGGACACGCCACGCCGGCACAATTTGGAAGGATGGCCTTGCCGGCCCCACACCCTAGACCCGCATCGGCATGAGCACATAGATCGCCGAACTCTCGCTGCTGTCGCGCACCATGGTGGGCGAGCCCGGATCGGCGAGCAAAAAGCGGGCGGTATCGCTTTCGAGTTGGCCCGAAATATCGAGCAGATAGCGTGCGTTGAATCCGATCTCGATCGGCTCGCCCTTATAGTCGACTTCAAGCTCTTCCGTCGCGCTGCCACTGTCGGGATTGTTGACCGAGAGCACGAGTTTGCCGTCGCTGATATTGAGCTTGACCGCCCGGCCCTTCTCGCTCGAGAGCGTTGAGACCCGGTCGACCGCATGTGCGAACTCGGCGTTTGATACCCGCATTTCCTTGTCGTTACCCTCCGGAATCACCCGGCCGTAATCTGGGAACGTGCCGTCGATCAGCTTTGAGGTTAGAGTGACATTGCCGCATGCAAAACGGACCTTGGTCTCCGAAAGTTCGACGTGGACGCTCGCCGTCTCTTCTTCGAGGATTTTGTGAAGCTCCTGAACGGTCTTGCGCGGCACGATGACGCCGGGAATGTCCTTGGCGCCTTCGGGCAGGTCCATCTCCACCTGGGCCAGGCGGTGGCCGTCGGTTGCCACTGCGCGCAACAATTGCGTCCCCTCGCCCGCGACCTCATGAAGATAAATGCCGTTGAGATAGTAACGCGTTTCCTCGGTCGAGATCGCAAACCGCGCCTTTTCGATCAGCCGCTTGAGATCCTTGGCCGAGACGTCGAAGGCGTGGCTCATGTCGCCTGCGCTCAGATCCGGAAAGTCATTGGGTGGAAGCACTTGCAGCGCAAAGCGGGCATGCCCCGAGACCAACGCCATGCGGCTCTCGTCGGGTCCGCGCGAAAACTCGATCTGCGCGCCATCGGGCAGTTTACGAACGATGTCGTGAATGATGTGGGCGGCAACCGTCGTGCCGCCTTCCTGCGAGACTTCGGCGGCGATGCTCTCCACAACCTCCACGTCGAGGTCGGTCGCCGTCAGCTTCAGGGCGTTGCCCTTTGCCTCAAGCAGGACATTGGAGAGAATCGGTATTGTGTTGCGTCGTTCGACGACGCTTGTCACGTGATTGAGCGCTTTGAACAGAACGCCTCTCTCGGTGATCAGACGCATGAGAAAACCTTAACAATGCAATGAATTGAGCTGCCGGACGGCGGCGGCATTCATTATCCCTCAAAACCGGCCTCATCAAAACAATAAGATTCGCACGACGCGGCAATCGGCACGGACCACCGCTGGCGAATTCTCGTTTAGTCTTTGAGCAACCGAACCAACAAATCGACTTCTTCCTGCAAGGACGAATCGTCCTTCATCAGCGAATCGATCTTTCTAATCGCGTGCAGCACCGTGGTGTGATCGCGGTTGCCAAAGCGGCGGCCGATTTCGGGCAAGGAACGCGACGTGAGCTGCTTGGCGAGATACATGCCGACCTGCCTGGGGCGCACGATCGAGCGATTGCGGCGGCTGGAGAGCAAATCAGATCGATTGACGCCAAAATGCTTGGAGACGATGCGCAATATGTCGTCGATTTTGATGCGCTTTGGCTCGCTACCGCGCATCAGGTCGCGGATGATGTGCTCGGCCGTCTCCATCGTGATCGGTTGTTCGGTGAGCTGGTAAGCCGCCCGAAGCCGGATGATCGCGCCCTCCAGTTCCCGACCGCTATCGGTGAGGCGGCTGGCCAAGAAATCAGTCACTGCGCGTGGAATCCGGAAGCTTGGATCGCGCTCGCATTCCTCATCGGCGCGACGGGTCAAAATACGATGACGCAACTCGTAGTCCATCGACCCGATTTCGGCCACCAATCCGCCGGCCAATCTGGAGCGCATTCTGGCGTCGAGCTTTTCGAGCTGGGCGGGCGGACGGTCGGCGGCAACCACCACCTGCCGGCCGCCATCTATCAGCGAGTTGAGCGCATGGCAAAACTCTTGCTGGATCGTGGCGCCTTGCAAGAACTCCATGTCGTCGATGAGCAGGATGTCGATACCGCGCAACTGCTCCTTAAAGGCGATCGCGTCGCGGGCGCGCAGCGCCTGAACGAAACTCGACATGAAGCGTTCCGCCGTCAAATAGAGCACGCGCGCCGACATAGCCCGCCGCCGCACATCGAGCGCGATGGCATGCAGCAAATGTGTTTTTCCGAGGCCGACGCTGCCTTGGATATAGAGCGGATTGTAGCGCAGCGGCTGGACGCTGATCAACTCCGCCACTTCTTGGGCGGCCGCATGCACCAACCGGTTCGACATGCTGACGACAAACGAGCCGAAGCTAAAACGCGGATCAAGCGGCGATCCTTCGAAACCGTCTGACCCCGTCTGCAGCGGTGTCATCGAACCCGTTCGGACTTGGCCCCCATCCCTGTGCAAGGCGGCGGGCTCTCCGGGCCTTTCAGCCTGGAGCGCCTGAGCGCTCGCCTGCTCGGCGCCGTCGTGGGGCCTGCGCACTCGAAACTCGATGCGCGCCGTCTGCGGAAATTCTTCTTGGGAGCAATTCAGCAAACGCTCGTAATAGTGTGATTGCAGCCAGTTCTTGAGAAATCTGGTGGGAACCGACACATGCACCGTCGCCGCGTTGACGTTTTCGAGTTCGACCCGCCCAAACCAGCTCGAAAATACGTCCTCTCCCAATTCCACGCGAAGGCGTTTGCGAACCCGTTGCCAGCTCTCCGAATGTGTTTTCGAGTCTTGGTGTTGCGCCTTGTTGTCCACGTTTTTGCTTCGCTCCGCCCCGCCTGGCTGACCTGATGTTTTCAAGTCAGACCTGGTCTCGTTGTTTCTTGGCGCTTGTGCGCCTGTTTTTACCTATGGCGTTACGACGCCACACCCCTACGCACACCACCCCTACACAAAACTCCTACGCAAACTCGGCCACACCCCTATCCTTGGAGCCAAGGCAAACCAACAACTTTCCATCCAGCAAGCAACCCTCGACGCCGGTCGTTGTCGGACGGTCCTTCGAAGCCGCTGGCAACGTTGTGGCATGCGCGGTAACCCACCGCGACCATCGCCTGCGCAGCTGCCAGGCTCCGGACACCCGAACGACAGATGAAATAGAGGTCAGCGTCCTGATCTGCCCCGACCGCATCGAGCGCCAAGGCAATCTGATCAGCAAAAGACGAATTGCGCTGGTTATCGGGAAAGCGCACCCATTCAACCATAAGGACTTGCTTCCCTATGGCCGTTAGATCCGGCACCCCGACAAAGGCCCACTCCGCCTGTGTTCGAACATCGATGAGTTGCGCGCTAGGTTCGGCGGCTAACCGCTCCCAGACTTCGCCCACTTCGACATCGACCACTCCAAGTCGCTTTTCCGACTCGGCCACGTTGATCTCTCAATCCCAAAGCCGCCAAACTACTCAGTTACAAGAAAATCCCGAACACGCGCTTTGAAAACCCAAGTCAAACCCATGAAAATCTAAGTCAGCCCATAGCGGTTTTCTTTCAGCTCTAGATTTCAGGCTCCCGAGCAGAATTATCTGCCCCAACAAAACACACGGGTACTGCACATCTGCTTGGCTACGCCAGCAAATTACTACAAAACTACCAAATGTAAGGGGATCTGCCCCGTTCGGATGCCTAGATTATAACGCCGCGGATTTGTGATGCAATGGCTATAATGCATTCAGGCGCGGGAATTTTTAAGCCATTCGCGGCTTGCGATGCCCTTTTGGATGTACCTTCTTTTGCCAAAGCACTGGGATACAAAGCAGAATCACTGTTGCAGGGGATTTTGGCGCAGCCCAACAATAATCCGCTGTTTTCCGCCGAAAGCCGCTAATTGTCGTCGCCCTGGCGTGGCTAAACGGCTCGCCCGGGCCAACCCCAAGGGGCTATCAAAACCCTAAGGCGTTGAATCTTCGAAAATTTGAAATGAAAGCTCGCCGGAGCGCCTTTTCGGCCCGTCCGTCGGCTGTCGCCTTCTTGCAACAAGCTGTAAAAATATGTGGAAAGCGGGCTCAGGCGCCCAATGCACGCACCTGGGCCGAGAGACGTGAAATCTTTCGGCTGCCGGTATTGCGGTGAATGATGTTGTGCTGGACGGCGCGCATGACATGGGGCTGCGCTTCGCGCAATGCCGCCTGCGCCGCCTTCTGGTCTCCGGAGGCCACCGCTTCTTCGACCTTGCGCACATAGCTGCGCATGCGGGTTCGCCAAAGTTTGTTGACGGCCGTACGGCGCGCCTGCTGGCGCACTGCTTTTTTTGCCGATTTTGTGTTGGCCATGCCGTCTTCCTGATTTCATGTGAGTCCGGCCGCCACTTTGCGCGCGCGCGATGCTGGCGCCGGAAAATCGAGCTGTGTATATAGAGGCGTCCCAGTTCCGTCAACGCTGCGTGCAATCCAACCAGCGGCTAGGTTACAGCATCGAGCGAGGAAACACGACCTTGTCCAATAATTTTCACGAGCACTTTCGCGACACGGAGGTCATACCGCCCAGCGAGCGGGCCACCGGCATCGTTTTTGCGTGCGTCGCCTTGCTGGTCGCGGCGTTCAGTTACGCGACCCCGACCGTCGCTGGTCCAGCCCTTGCGGTCTCGGCAGCCTTTGCCCTGACAAGTTGGCTCCGACCAGCCTTTCTGGCGCCCCTCAATCGCGCTTGGTTCCGGCTATCTCTTCTTCTCAATCGCGTGGTCAATCCGGTCGTCATGCTGCTTATTTATTCAGTCGCGATCGTTCCCGCCGGTCTTGTGATGCAGGTCCTGCGCGACCCGCTTGCCGCCAAACGTCCGCGCGAGCGCTCTAGCTATTGGCGCGACCGCGACCCCATTGAGGTCGGCGGCACCATGTCAAATCAGTTTTAGCGCCACCCGAGCAGTCCCAACCCATGATATCGATATTCAAAGAACTTTTTGCCTATATGGGCGCCCGCAAAAAATGGTGGCTGGCGCCGATTATCATCGTGCTGGTGGTTTTCGGCGGCCTGTTGATCCTCGCCCAGGGCTCGGCCGTGGCGCCTTTCATTTACACTATTTTCTAGCGCCGCCCCCATTCGCCACAGAAACGAAGCGCCCGTGCACATCCTCGGTATATCCGCCTTCTATCACGACAGCGCGGCAGCCCTTTTGCAAGACGGCCGCATCGTCGCCGCCGCCCAAGAGGAGCGCTTCACGCGGATCAAACACGACGCGCATTTTCCAGATAATGCCATTCGCTATTGCCTGCAGGAGGCTGGAATCAGCCTCGACCAGGTCGATCACGTTTGCTTTTTCGAGAAACCGTTTCTGAAATTCGAACGCCTGATCGAGACTTATCTCGCACGCGCGCCACGTGGCTTCTCATCGTTTCGGGTGGCGATGCCGCTCTGGATCAAGGAAAAGCTTTTTCAGAAAACCAATATTATCGAGGCGCTTGAGCCGCACGCGCCCTCGGGCGAGGTTGAACAAAAGCTTCTCTTTGCCGCTCACCACCAAAGCCACGCCGCCTCCGCCTTCTATCCATCGCCCTTCGAAGAGGCGGTGGTGCTGACCATGGACGGCGTCGGCGAGTGGACGACGGCCTCTGTCTCGATCGGCCGGGGCAACGAGCTCGAGATGGTGCGAGAAATCCGCTGGCCCCATAGCCTGGGCCTGCTCTACTCGGCCTTCACCTATTACACCGGCTTCAAGGTCAACTCGGGCGAATACAAAGTTATGGGACTTGCCCCTTATGGCGAGCCGAAATTTGCCGATCTCATCATGGAGCACTTGATCGACGTCAGGCCCGATGGCTCCTTCTGGATCGATCAGAGCTATTTCAATTACGCGACGGGCCTCACCATGACCAACAAGCGCTTCGATGCGCTCTTTGGCGGGCCGCCCCGCGATCCAAACGAGGCCATCGGTCAGCGCGAGATGGACCTTGCCGCCTCCGTCCAACAGGTGACCGAAGAGGTGATGCTGCGGATCGCCCGCGATCTGGCGCAGAGCTTTCGTCTTCCCAATTTGTGTCTCGCCGGCGGCGTCGCGCTCAATTGCGTCGCCAACGGCAAGCTCCTGCGGGACGGCTGCTTTGAGAACATCTGGATCCAACCGGCAGCCGGCGATGCCGGTGGCGCGCTTGGTGCGGCCTTCGCCGCCCATCACCTGCACCTCGGCGCGCCGCGGCGCGCAGACGGCGCCCATGACGCCATGCAGGGCGCCTATCTGGGTCCCGATTTCGATCAAACCGAAATAGAACGTCGCTTGACCGACGCCGGTGCGAAATTCTCCGTACTCGACGACGACGCCCTTTTCGAGCACGCCGCCCTTGCCCTTGAGGCCGGTAATGCGATGGGCTGGTTTTCCGGCCGTATGGAATTTGGACCTCGCGCGCTCGGCGGCCGCTCGATACTTGGCGATCCGCGCAACGAGGAGATGCAAAAGACGCTCAATTTGAAAATCAAATATCGCGAAAGCTTCCGGCCCTTCGCCCCCTCGGTGATCGCCGAGGACGTGAACGACTATTTCGAGCTCGATGGCGCCAGCCCCTACATGCTGCTGGTCGCCGATGTGCAGCCCAAACGGCGGCGCGAGATGAGTGCCGCCGACAAGGCGCTTTTTGGCATCGACAAGCTCAATGTGGCGCGATCGGATATTCCCGCGGTCACCCATGTTGACTATTCGGCCCGCGTTCAAACCGTACACCAAGAGACCAACGCCCGGTATTACGCGCTCCTCCAGGCCTTCAAGCGATTGACCGGGTGCGGCGTGCTGGTCAACACCTCGTTCAATGTGCGCGGCGAACCCATCGTCTGCACGCCCGAGGACGCGTTCCGCTGCTTTATGGGTACTGAGATGGAGGCCCTGGCGATCGGCAATTGCTTCCTCTCGAAGGCCGATCAAGACCCGGCCCTGGCGCTGGACTACAAGGACAGCTTCGATCTCGACTGACGCGCAGTCCTATCTGTTCTTGAAATTGGGCTTGCGTTTTTCGATGAAGGCGGCGGCGCCCTCCTTCTGATCCTCGGTCGAAAAGAGCGCGATGAATGTCCGCCGCTCGAACCGCACGCCTTCGGCCAGGGTCGTCTCATAGGCCCGGTTGACGGCCTCCTTGGCGAGCAACACCGACGGCAAGGACATCGACGCTATAGTGCCTGCCGCCTTGAGCGCTTCCTCGATCAAATCTTCCGCCGGCACGACGCGGCTCACCAGTCCGCTGCGTTCGGCCTCCTGCGCATCCATCCGGCGTCCGCTGAGACACATCTCCATGGCCTTGGATTTTCCGACGGCGCGCGTCAGCCGTTGCGTGCCGCCAGCGCCCGGAATCAACGCCAAATTTATCTCCGGCTGGCCGAACACCGCCGTTTCCGCCGCGATGATGAAGTCGCACATCATGGCGAGTTCGCACCCACCGCCGAGCGCAAAGCCCGCAACCGCCGCGATCACCGGCTTGCGCATCCGCGTCACCCGGTCCCAGTTGGCCAGGAAGTCGGTCGTGTAAGCCTCGACATAGGTCTTGTTCGCCATCTCCTTGATGTCGGCGCCGGCCGCGAATGCTCGCTCGCTGCCGGTTATCACGACACAACCGATCGCTTCGTCAGCCTCGAATCCATCGAGCGCCTGGCCCAACTCGCTCATCAGCGCATTGTTCAGCGCATTCAGCGCCTCTGGCCGGTTGAGCGTGACAACACCCACCTTGCCCTTGGTGTCTGCAACAATATTTTCGTACGCCATGATGGCCCCCGTCTTTGAAATCGGATGGTGCGGCGGTTCAGCGCTGACAGCGCGAGCAAAAGAATGTGGAACGGCCGCTTTGAACAATGCGTTGAATTGTGCCGCGGCAGGCGGCTCGTGGGCAATTTTGCCCGGCGCGGTCATAGACTGCAAACGAATGTTGAAAATAGCCGAGCGATCCGTCGGCCTGCTGGTAGTCCTTTAGGCTCGAACCACCGGCTGCGATGGCGTCGCTCAAAACCGATTTGACGGCAGCGGTCAAGCGCTTGGCGCGGGCGCCCGGGGCCCCTTTGGAGTTTGCCAGGCTCGCGGCGGTTCGGACCGGCGAAAGCCCGGCGCGGTGGAGCGCTTCACAGACATAGATGTTTCCGAGCCCGGCAATCAGCTTTTGATCGAGCAGCGCGGACTTGAGCGGCGTCTGCTTGCGGGCAAAGGCGTGCGCCATAAATGCCGGTGTGAGATCGTCGCTCAGCGGCTCGACGCCCAGATCGCGAAACAGCTTGTGTGCGTTAAGTTCGCCCGACCCGATCAGCGCCATGAACCCAAACCGGCGCACATCGTTGTAGACGATCCGGGCGCCGTTGCTCATATGGAAGACGACGTGGTCGTGAGCCTCGCCGGCATCCGCTTGAAGTTCGTGCTGGCCGGGCTGGCCGGCGCCGTTCGTCTGATGGATGGTGAACCTGCCGCTCATGCCCAGATGCATCGCAAGCACTTCGCCGCCATCCAGCCGCCCAAGCAGATACTTTGCCCGCCTCTCCAGCCCTGCCACGCGCGCACCTTCCAACCGCGCCACAAAACGTTCGGGAAACGGAAATCGCAAATTGGGGCGGCGTTGCTCGACCCGCTCGAATCGCGCGCCTACCAGCGCACCTTCGAGCCCCCGGCGTACGGTTTCGACTTCCGGCAATTCAGGCATTGCATCCTCGGGAAACCATAAGCGGCAAAACTGGCCGGCCCAACGGCTCGAACCATAGCCTCCCCTCCCCGCCTGCGCTATTCTCGAAGGCATGGGTGACTCGAACCGCACTGGACCCCGCAACGGCAGCGGGCAATTCGACCTGCCCAATCTCTCACGCGAACAGCGGCAGGGATTGGTGGGACAGGTCTTTGCGCGCGTCGCCGAACGCTATGACCTGATGAACGATTTGATGTCGGGCGGGCTTCACCGGCGCTGGAAGGACGATCTCATCGCCTGGATGGCGCCGCCCAAATCAGCCAAGCCCTATCGGCTGGTCGATGTCGCCGGTGGCACCGGTGACATCGCAACGCGTTTTCTGCGCGCCGCCGGGCCCGCCGCCGAAGCGGTCATTTGCGACCTCTCGCCGGAAATGCTCGCTGTTGGGCGCCGGCGCGCCGAACGGACTGGGCAACAAAGGCTGAGCTTCGTCGAAGCAAACGCCGAGGCGCTTCCCTTGAAAACCAACTGCGCCAGCGCCTATACGATCGCATTCGGTATTCGCAACGTGAGTGACCGCAACCGCGCGCTTAACGAGGCACACCGCATTCTCAAGCCCGGCGGCCGCTTGTTGATTCTGGAGTTTTCTCACACCGATGTACCCATTCTGGATACGCTTTACGAGCAATTTTCCGAAACCGCCATTCCAGCCTTGGGCGCTGCCGTCGCAGGCGACGCGGCCTCGTACCGCTACCTGGTCGAGAGCATCCGCGAGTTTCCCGACCAGGACACATTCGCCGGCATGATCGGGCACGCAGGCTTTGAGCAGGTCAAATACCGCAATTTGAGCGGCGGCATCGCAGCCATTCATTCCGCCTGGCGTCTGTGAGGACTTGGCCGGTGTTCAGTGCAATATCGAATTTCTTGAGGTTGGCCCATGCGAGTCTGGTGCTGGTTCGCCACGGCGCCAGCGTCATCCCTGAAGACGTGGCGTTGCCCGAGCCCGTACGGATTTTCAAGCGCATCAGGCCGCAAGCTGCAAAAAAAGCGGGTGGGCGTCAGGCGGACGGGCGCGGCAACCAGACCCGTCTTGCCGCCGCCCTCACATCGCTCGGGCCGAGCTACGTCAAGCTCGGACAATTTTTGGCCACCCGGGACGACATCGTGGGACGCGAGCTCGCCCGCGACCTCTCCCGCCTTCAGGACCGTCTGCCGCCCTTTTCAAACGCCGAAGCCGAACGCACGGTCGAAGACGCGCTCGGCGCCAAGGTATCGGAGCTATACGAGGAGTTCGGTCCCTCCGTCGCCGCCGCCTCGATCGCACAAGTTCATCGGGCCAAGGTTCGTGATGGCGCGAGCCATCTGCGCGACGTCGCGGTCAAGATTTTGCGTCCCCGGGTGGAAACCCGCTTTGGCAAGGACCTCGAGAGCTACTACTTCGCCGCCCGCGCCATCGAACGCTTACACCCTGCTTCGCGTCGCCTGCGTCCCGTCGCCGTCGTCGATACCCTTGCAAAGTCTGTCGCAATCGAGATGGACCTTCGAATGGAAGCTGCCGCGATATCGGAAATGGCTGAAAACATCGCCGGCGACGACGGCTTCCGCGTGCCCAAGGTCGACTGGTCCCGCAGCGCCAAGCGCGTCCTCACGCTGGAATGGATCGACGGCATTCCGCTTTCCGATCACGCGGCCCTAAAGGCCGCCGGCCACGATCTGGAGCGCCTGGGCGATACCCTGATCCAAAGTTTCCTGCGGCACGCCATGCGTGACGGGTTCTTTCACGCCGACATGCACCCCGGCAATCTTTTCGTCGATGTCGAGGGCGACATCGTCGCCGTCGACTTCGGCATCATGGGCCGCTTGACGAAGATGGAGCGCCGCTTCCTGGCCGAAATCCTCTACGGCTTCATCACCCGCGACTACAGGCGCGTCTCGGAAGTTCATTTCGAGGCGGGCTACGTGCCGCGCAAACACTCCATCGACCAGTTCGCCCAAGCCCTGCGCGCCATCGGCGAACCGTTGATCGACCGCACGGCGGAAGAAATTTCCATGGCCCAGTTGCTCGGCCAATTGTTGCAGTACACCGACGTCTTCGACATGCAGACCCAACCCCAGCTCATCCTGCTGCAAAAGACCATGGTCGTGGTCGAGGGCGTCGGCCGCATGCTCAATCCCAAGCTCAACATCTGGGCGACGTCGGAGCCTGTGGTGCGCGGCTGGATCGAGAACGAGATGGGCGCCGAGGCCCGGTTGGCCGAAGCGGCCGACGGGGCGGCGAGCGTCGGTCATTTCATTGGCGAAATTCCACGGCTTCTGGCCGAAGGCGAACGCGCTGCCAGCGCCTTCGCCACTATGGCCGAAGACGGCCTGCGGCTCGATTCCTACTCAATCGACCGCCTGGCCGACGCCCAGGCTAAACGCAACCGCTTTTCCCGTCTGGCGATCTGGTTGGCCGCCCTTTCGCTTGCTGCGATTGCCGTATCGTTGCTTAATTAGAGCATCGTTGCTTGATTGATAATTACATCTCATGTAAATTATTGCTATGAGACTTTCCTCATGGCTCAATGACACGGGCACCCGCGCCTGCGACTTCGCCAAGGCCATCGGCACCACAGAGGCCACTATAAGCCGCCTGAGACATGGGCGTGCAATGCCTTCCCTCGATCTTGCCCGGCGCATTTCAGAGGCAACGAGCGGCGCCGTAACGGCAAATGATTTCATGGAGCGTAAGTTGAGCCGTGGCCCAAGCGTGGTCGGAAAAGATCATGCGGCCGGCGAAAACGACGCGCTCGAGGGCAACAGCGTGTTGCTCATTATCGGGGGAGGCATCGCCGCCTATAAGGCGCTTGACCTCATCCGCCGGATCAAGGAGCGCGGCGGACGCGTGCGTGTGATTTTGACCCAGGCCGCCCAGGAGTTCGTCACACCGCTTTCTGTTTCCGCGCTCGCCCAAGAGAAAGCCTACACCGACCTTTTCGACCTCAAGGACGAGGCCGAAATAGGCCACATCCGCTTGGCGCGCGAGGCCGACCTGATAGTTGTCGCGCCCGCCACCGCATCGCTGATGGCCAAGATGGCGGCCGGGCTTGCCGATGACCTGGCAACAGCCACCCTGCTTGCCGCCGACGCGCCGGTTCTGCTTGCACCTGCCATGAACTCGCACATGTGGCGTCATAAGGCGACCCGGCGCAACGCTTCCCTTCTGGCGAGCGACGGCGTTGCGCTGATCGGTCCCAACGAAGGCGAAATGGCCGAAAGCGGCGAATGGGGTCTTGGCCGCATGGCCGAAGTACCGGAGATCGTCGCGGCCATCGCCGCACGGCTTGGTGCCGGCGATGATCTGCTTTCGGGAACGCACGTCCTCGTCACCTCCGGTCCGACCCACGAACCGCTCGATCCCGTTCGCTACATCGCCAACCGCTCGTCCGGCCGCCAGGGCCACGCCATCGCGGCCGCGGCCCAGCGATTGGGCGCCCGGGTGACGCTGGTGAGCGGTCCCACCGGGGAGCCCGACCCGCCAGACATCGAAACGCGTCATGTCGAAACCGCCGACCAGATGATGGCAGCGGTCTCAGACGCGCTTCCCGCCGACATCGCCGTCTGCGCTGCTGCCGTCGCCGACTGGAAATCGCGTTTGCCCGATCGCCAAAAGATGAAAAAGCAATCCGGTCAAACGACGTTGACCCTGACGCTGGAGCGAAACCTCGATATTCTGGCCGCACTCTCGCAAGATCCAACCCAGCGCCCGGGCCTCGTCATCGGCTTTGCGGCCGAGACCGAGAATGTAGTCGAAAACGCCACTGGGAAACGAAAGGCCAAGGGCTGTGACTGGATCGTCGCCAACGATGTCTCTTCTGAAACGGGCATCATGGGTGGCGCCGCCAACACGGTCCATATCGTCACAAGCGCTGGCGCCGAGGCCTGGCCCTCCATGGCCAAGACACAAGTCGCCGACCGTCTGATGCAACGCGCCGCCCGGCATCTGGCCGATCTGGCCCAGGCGGTGGAGTAAACGCCGTGCCTGAAAACATACGCATCCGTTTGCAAATTCTGGCCCATGGCGAGGGCCTGCCGTTGCCCGCCTACCAAACCCAAGGCGCCGCCGGTCTGGACATGGTGGCGGCGTTTACCGATGATGCGCCCCTGACCATCAAGCCAGGTGGCCGGGCGCTGGTGCCGACGGGTTTCGAGCTCGCGCTTCCGGCCGGTTACGAGGCCCAGGTGCGGCCCCGCTCGGGATTGGCGCTGAACCACGGCGTTACGGTGCTGAACGCGCCGGGCACCATCGACAGCGACTATCGCGGTGAGATCATGGCGCTGTTGGTAAATTTGGGAACCGCACCCCATACCGTTCGCCGCGGCGACCGCATCGCCCAGCTGGTGGTTCAGGCAGTGACACGGGCTGAACTGGAGGTCGTCGACGAGTTGGACACCAGCAGCCGCGGAGAGGGCGGCTTCGGGTCCACCGGCTGACGGCTCGACCACGGGAGAGTGCCATGAAACTGACGGCTGACGAGATCGAGCGCTACAAGCGCCATCTGGTGCTCAAGGAAGTGGGCGGTCCAGGCCAGCAAAAACTCAAGAATTCCAGCGCCTTGGTCGTTGGAGCCGGCGGGCTTGGCTCACCGGTTTTGCTGTATTTGGCGGCAGCGGGCGTGGGCACCATCGGCATCATCGACGACGACCGCGTCTCGCTCGACAATTTGCAGCGCCAAGTGATCCACGACACCGACCGCGTCGACACGCTCAAGACCGAAAGCGCGGCCGAGACCATCAACCGCATCAACCCGCACGTCAAAGTCGTTCTTCATTCCGAGCGCCTCAACGCCGATAACGGGCTTGATATCATCTCAAATTACGACATCGTCGCCGACGGGTCCGATAATTTCGCCACCCGCTATCTCGTCAACGATGCCTGCTATCTCGCCAAGAAGCCGCTGGTGTTCGCGGCCATCGGGCCCTTTGACGGTTATTTGTCGACCTTCCGCGCCTTCGAAAACGACGCCGACGGCAAGCCCAAACCTTGCTACCGCTGCATCTTCCCCGAGGCGCCTCCGCCGGGCACCGTCGCCAATTGCGCCGAAGTCGGCATATTGGGCGCCGTGGCTGGCGTGCTCGGCACCCTTCAGGCGATCGAGGTCTTGAAAGAGATTATCGGCGTGGGGGAATCCCTATCGGCCGGACGGCTTCTTATCTATGACGCACGCGGCGCGCGCTTCCAGAACGTCACTGTGGCATGGGACCCCAATAATCCGCTGACCGGCGAGAACCCGACCATCACCGACCTCGCGATCCACAAGAACGCGGACGGCATTTGCGCGGCGTGATGGGCCGGGTGACAGCTCAAGGCCGCCGCCCGCTCAAAGCGTTAGCTCGAATGCCGCGCAAACAGGCGCGGTGGTTCTAAATTACCAGCAGACCCAGACACCGGCTGCTCTGACGCAGTTGGGGCTCGGGCGGTAGCGACCGCGATAGACCCTGCGCGGGCGGATCGGCCTTCAGCGTGGACCGACATGCCGATGCCAGGCCGTAACGCCCCAGCGCGGGACATAGGCCAATTGCCAGCCCCGGTTACAACCATGCACCAAGATCGGCGCATTGGGATTGTCTCCTGCTGCGGCGGCATTTGCCAGTTCGCCTAAATCGCCGCCAGGCGCGGCTGAGCCGAAAAGCCCGAGGCCGATCACCGCCAGCCCAAGCGCGCTCATTCGCAAATAATCCATCAGTTGTTTCCTTCTGTGAATTCCACAGACATGCCTTGGAGACCGCACCCGATCCCTCGGATCAGGTTCGAGAACGCCATCACCGGAGCTGGGCGATGGCAGACAAACTTGCGACGATTATTGGCCGGAGTCAAAGCGTTAGAGGGGTTGGAGCCCGCTCAAAACATCGCCTGATGCACCCGGTCGGGCGGCGCGTGACCGTCGAGAAAAGTCTTGATGTTGATTATCACCTTCTCGCCCATATCGATGCGGCCCTCGATGGTCGCCGAACCCAAATGCGGCAGCACGACCGTCCGGTCGCTCTTTAGAAACTTGGGATTCACGGCGGGCTCGTGTTCGAACACGTCAAGACCCGCCCCGGCGATTTCCTCGGCCTCAATCATGCGAGCCAGGGCGTTTTCGTCAATCACCTCGCCGCGTGCGGTGTTCACAATGTAGGCTGTTGGTTTAAGCAACTTCAAACGTCTTGCCGACAACAGATGATAGGTGGCCGGCGTATGGGGGCAATTGACCGAAATGATATCCATTCGCGCCAGCATCTGATCGAGGCTTTCCCAATAGGTCGCTTCAAGCTCTAGCTCTATCTCTTGTCCGATCGGGCGGCGGTTGTGGTAGTGGATCTGCAATCCGAAGGCCTTAGCCCGACGCGCCACCGCTTGACCGATATGGCCCATGCCGACAATTCCGAGCCGCTTACCAAAGATACGGTGTCCCAGCATCCATGTGGGCGACCAACCCTTCCAATCGGCACCTTCATTTTTGAGGTAGGCCGCGCCTTCTGCCAACCGCCGCGGCACCGCCAATATCAGCGCCATCGTCATATCCGCCGTATCTTCGGTCAGCACGCCTGGCGTGTTGGTGACGATGATCCCGCGGTTCCGCGCTGTCTCGAGATCGACATTATCGACGCCCGTACCGAAATTTGCGATCAGCTTGAGTTGATCGCCGGCCTGGCTCAGCACGGCCCGGTCGATCCGATCCGTCACCGTCGGCACCAGCACATCGGCCTCCTTGGCCGCCGCTATCAGTTGCGCACTGCCCATGGGTGTATCGTCCACATTGAGCCGCGCATCGAACAGCTCGCACATGCGCGTTTCCACCACATCGGGCAACCGGCGCGTCACGACAATGAGCGGTTTTTTGGGGGCCATATGGATGATCCGCGTCTCTAACCAGGGCAGCTCGGCGGCAGAGCCAAACCGAATGGACAGCGAGCTTCAAAGGCGGCGAACGTTGCTGACGCATGTGTCTAACAGAAGGCAGGCTAGAAAACAAAGTGCCGAGTGAAGACGAGCGCCACGTTCCGTTCATCTTTTTGTCGCATCCCTTGGATGGGCGAATCGCGCTCTTGAATCTAGCAAATCAAACCATCGCGTCGCGCCCAATTGGGCACGTCTTCGCAACGACCGTGGCTGGAATTGGAGTTCGCACATCTTGAAGACACCACTCGCCAGTCTGCTGCTGCTCGGGCTCCTCGCCGCGGCTCCGGCACTGCCGAATCTAGCCTTAGCTCAAGGGCAAGAGTCCGGCACAGCGAGCACGTCCCGCAAGGGGGCTAGCGGCCTGCCCGTTCCACGATTTGTTTCGCTCAAATCCAGCCGCGTCAATGTGCGCAAGGGTCCGAGCACCGAACATGCCGTCGCATGGGTCTTTTCCCAGGCCGGGTTACCCATTGAGGTAATTTCCGAATTCGAAAACTGGCGCCAGGTGCGCGATTCAGAAGGTTCGGAAGGTTGGATTTTTCATGCGCTGCTCAGCGGACGCCGGACCGGCGTCATCATGCCGTGGGTCAAGGAGAAGCAGGAAGTGGTGCTGCACAACGGCCGCAGCGCCAGTAGCGCCGTTGTGGCGCGCGTAGAAACCGGCGTCTTGGGAACGCTCGTCTCCTGTGACGGTGAGTGGTGCGAGTTCACAGTCAACGGTTATTCGGGCTTCATCGAGCAGGAACGCTTGTGGGGCGTCTACCGGGGCGAACTCATCAATTGACCGGCCGCATCCAATGCGGCGGCAATTCAAGAGCCAAAATTTCGAATGAGTGCAGGCTGCAACGGCGCCCAGACGGCACGGTGCCTTTACGCCCTGTCCTTGTTGACCAAGCGCACCAATACGTCGACCCTCGAAATTTCCATGCCCTCGGGCGGCGCCGGCAGATCGCCGATATCAATCACGCCCGATGGAATATCCTCGAGCTTTCCGTCGGCTTCCGAGAAAAAATGAAAGTGATTGGACGTGTTGGTATCGAAATAGGTCTTGCAGCCCTCCACCGCGACCTCGCGCAGCAGACTTGCTTGGGTCAGTTGATGCAGGGTGTTGTACACCGTGGCCAGCGACACCGGCATGTCGCAGCGCAGCGCTTCTTCATGCAGCTGCTCGGCGGTGACGTGCCGGTCGCCCTGTGCAAAAAGCAGTTCGGCCAGCGAAACTCTCTGACGCGTGGGCCTTAGCCCAGCATCGCACAACATCTTCCGACCGTCTATTTGCATGTCTTCAATCATTTGCGTTTGCGGAACTCGCGCTTGTTAGGAATGTATCTCAACAACTATATTTGTTATCAGGCGCAACTGCAAGCCGCCAAAGAAGTATGCATGTCGCTATCGTGCTCTCGCAGCAAACCCGACGACGCCATCCGCCATGGCTATTGCACCACGAGCCGAGTGTGATAGGAAACGACCAGGATCGGGTGAGCTAGGGCCGATTTGGCGCAGGGAACGATGGTAAAACAAAAATCGAGTTACGAGTACGAAGACCTTTTGTCCTGCGCGCGCGGCGAGCTTTTGGGGCCTGGAAATGCCCAGTTGCCGCTGCCGCCGATGCTGATGTTGGACCGTGTTACGAGCATCACCGAAGAAGGCGGCGAATTTGGCAAGGGCCATATGACGGCCGAATTCGCCATCACCCCGGACCTTTGGTTTTTTGCCTGTCATTTCAAAGGCGACCCGGTGATGCCCGGCTGCCTTGGCCTCGACGGACTCTGGCAAATGCTGGGTTTTTTCCTGGGCTGGAGTGGAGCAAAGGGCAAGGGACGGGCGTTGTCGGTTGGCGAAGTGAAACTGTCGGGCATGGTTGTCCCTACGGTTAGTAAATTGGAATATGAGATTGACCTCAAACGCCTCATCAGGCGCAAATTCACCCTTGGCGTCGCTGACGGCCTGCTCAAAGCCGACGGCGAAACCATTTATACGGCCAAGGATTTGCGTGTCGGACTTTTTGTAGAGGAGCCGTAGGACGGCGCCTCAAACGCATAATCGATTGCGTTGGACCGGTAAAACGACCTATCCATAAACACTGTCAGAACGGGACGATAAGGGTTTTGGTATGAGACGCGTCGTGGTCACCGGCATGGGGATTGTGTCGTCTATCGGCAATAACACCCAAGAGGTGCTTGCATCCCTGCGTGAAGCGCGCTCGGGGATCGTCCGCGCAGACGAATACGCCGAGTATGGTTTTCGCTGCCAGGTACACGGCGCGCCGACCCTCGACTGGGAAGAAGTCCTCGACCGCAAGATCCGCCGCTTCATGGGCGCAGGCGCGGCCTGGAACTATATCGCGATGGAGCAAGCGATCCGCGACGCGGGCCTCGAGGAAAGCGACGTCTCCAACGAACGCAGCGGTCTGATCATGGGATCGGGCGGTCCTTCCACCAAGGCTATCGTACGCGCCGCCGAGACCGCACGCACACGAGGGGCAAAAAAGGTCGGCCCCTTTGAAGTGCCCAAGGCCATGTCGAGCACCAACTCGGCGACGCTGGCCACGCCCTTCGGTATTCACGGCGTCAATTATTCGATCTCGTCGGCCTGCTCGACATCGGCCCATTGCATCGGCAATGGCGCCGAGCTTATCCAATGGGGCAAGCAGGACATTGTTTTTGCCGGCGGCGGCGAGGAACTCGATTGGACATTATCGGTGCTCTTTGACGGCATGAACGCCATGTCGTCGAAATTCAATGACACGCCCGAGCGCGCCAGCCGCGCCTACGACATCAACCGCGACGGCTTCGTAATTGCCGGCGGCGCCGGCGTCCTGGTGCTCGAAGAGTTGGAGCACGCCAAGGCCCGCGGCGCCAAAATCTATGGCGAAGTCGCCGGCTATGGCGCGACCTCCGACGGCTTCGACATGGTGCAACCCTCTGGCGAAGGCGCGGCGCGTTGCATGCGCCAGGCAATGAACGGTCTCGACTGCGAGATCGATTACATCAATCCGCACGCCACCTCGACTCCGATCGGCGACATACGCGAGATCGAGGCGGTACGGGACGTCTTCGGCGACAAAATTCCCCCGATCAGCGCTACGAAGTCGCTGACCGGTCACTCCCTTGGCGCGACCGGCGTTCAGGAATCCATCTACTCTCTGCTGATGATGAACAACGGGTTTATCTGCGAGTCGGTCAATATCGATGAGATCGATCCGCGCATGGCCGATGTGCCCATCATTACGGAACGCCAGGACAACGTTGAGATCAATTGTGTCATGTCCAACAGCTTCGGCTTTGGCGGCACGAACGCGACACTTATTTTTAGACGCTACGACGCCTAATCGCCGCATTCGCGGTCCGGCGCCAAGGCCGAACGCACCATTGAGACCCTGTTGAGATCGAGTAACGCAATGGCATCCAACGACAACACTTCAAATAAACTAATGAGCGGTAAGCGCGGGCTTGTAATGGGCGTGGCCAACGATCGTTCGATCGCTTGGGGCATCGCCAACACGCTGGCCCAACACGGCGCCGAGCTGGCATTTTCCTATCAGGGCGGTGCCTTCGGTCGCCGCGCTGTACCATTGGCAGAATCCGTCGGCTCAAAAATCATCGTTCCCTGCGACGTGGCGGACCTGGAAAGCGTCGACAATGTTTTCGACGCCATCGCCAAGGAGTGGGGATCGCTGGATTTCGTGGTCCACGCGCTGGCATTTTCCGACCGCACCGAACTCAAGGGGCGCTATGCCGAAACGAGCCGCGAAAATTTCCTAAATACCATGGTGATCTCGTGCTTCTCCTTCACCGAAGTCGCCAAGCGCGCAGCAGCGCTGATGACCAATGGCGGAAGCATGCTGACACTGAGCTATGCGGGATCGAACCGCGTCGTGCCTTGTTACAATGTGATGGGCGTCGCCAAGGCCGCGCTGGAGGCAAGCGTGCGTTATCTGGCGACGGATTTTGGCGCCGACGGCATTCGCGTCAACGCGCTTTCGCCGGGTCCAATGCGGACATTGGCTGGCGCCGGCATTTCCGATGCCCGCATGCTTTTCAACTACCAGCGCAAGCATTCGCCCTTGAAGCGTACGCCGAATTTGGATGAGGTTGGCGGCTCGGCTCTTTATCTGCTGTCTGATCTTTCGGGCGCGGTCACTGGCGAAATTCACTTTGCCGATTGCGGCTACTCGATCACCGCAATGCCGACCCTCGACGACCTGAAGGAGATGGACGAGGAATCGTCTCCCGGCAAGCCGGCGGCCAAACCCTCGGCCGAAGCCGCCCAATAGGACGCATCACCCCACAAAGAAAATGCCCTCCCGCGAAACCGCAGGAGGGCGTGTTCAGTGATTGGCGCTGCGGTCTAGCCGCAGTCTGATCAGCTTGCTTCCTTGGCCTCACCTGCGGGCTTGTCTTGGCCCGGCAGTTCCTCGCCAGTTTCCTGGTCGACCACTTTCATGGATAGCCGAACCTTGCCGCGATCGTCGACACCCACCAGCTTGACGAAGACGCTGTCGCCTTCCTTGACCACGTCGCTGACTTGGCCGACGCGCTCTTGCGCAAGTTGGGAGATGTGAACCAAGCCATCCTTCGGTCCGAAGAAATTCACAAAGGCCCCGAAATCCACGACCTTCACGACCTTACCCTTGTAGATCACGCCGACCTCGGGTTCCGATGTGATTGCCCGGATCCGCTCGAGAGCCTCATTGATGGACTTGGCATTAGCCGAAGAGACCTTGACCGTGCCATCGTCGGAAATGTCGATCTTGGCTCCGGTTTCCTCGACCATTGCGCGAATAACTGCGCCACCGGGCCCTATCACTTCCCGAATCTTGTCGGTCGGGATCGTGATCTGTTCAATGCGCGGCGCGTGTTCGCCGAGCTCCTCGCGCGAGTGATCGAGCGCTTTGCTCATTTCATCGAGGATGTGCTTGCGCCCGCCCTCGGCCTGCGCCAGCGCAACCTTCATGATCTCCTCGGAAATACCGGTGATCTTGATGTCCATTTGCAGCGACGTGATGCCCTCGGACGTACCGGCAACCTTGAAGTCCATGTCGCCCAGATGGTCCTCATCGCCCAAGATGTCCGACAAAACGGCGAATTCGTCGCCCTCCTTGATCAGACCCATGGCGATGCCCGCAACGGGTCGCAGAAGGGGAATGCCGGCATCCATCATCGCAAGGGATGCTCCGCACACCGTCGCCATGGAGGACGAGCCATTTGACTCCGTGATCTCCGATACAACGCGGATCGTATAAGGAAAGTCTTCGCGCGAGGGCAAGGCTGCCCGCAAGGCGCGCCACGCCAGTTTGCCGTGGCCCACTTCGCGGCGTCCCGTGAAACCAACGCGTCCCGTCTCGCCCACCGAAAATGGCGGGAAGTTGTAATGCAACAGGAAGCTCTCCTTGTAGGTGCCCTGCAGCGCGTCGACGAATTGCTCGTCCTCGCCCGTCCCCAGCGTCGCCACTGCCAACGCCTGAGTTTCGCCGCGCGTGAACAGTGCGCTGCCGTGGGCGCGGGGCAACACGCCCACTTGACTCTCGATTTGCCGCACCGTTGAGAGATCGCGTCCGTCAATGCGTTTGCTGGTCTTGAGAATTCCACCGCGCACGACGCTCTTCTCCACCGCCTTGAAGGCATCGACAATCGCCGGATCCGGCTCCCCGTCGCCCTTGGGCGTGAGCTCCTCGATCACTTTGGTTTTGATTTCAGCCACCCGGTCGCGTCGGGGATGCTTCTCGACGATCTTGTAGGCCTCGCTCAAATCTTTCTCAGCCAGCTCCCGCACCTTGGCGTCGAACTCCGACTCTTCGGCGCTCGGCAGGTCCCAGGCCGCTTTCGCTGCGCGCTCGGCCAGCTTGATGATGCCATCGATCACCGGCTGAAACTCTGAGTGACCAAACATGACGGCGCCAAGCATCACCTCTTCGGAGAGCTCCTTGGCCTCCGACTCGACCATCAGCACGGCATCCTTGGTTCCCGCGACAACCAAGTCGAGAGCGCTTTCCGGCATCTCGTCGATCATCGGGTTGAGGGCATAATTTCCATCGATATATCCGACCCGGGCCGCCGCGATCGGGCCGAGAAACGGAAGGCCCGACAAGGTCAAAGCGGCCGATGTGGCGATCAGCGCCACCATGTCTGGGTCGTTTTCCATATCGTGGCTCAGCACGTTAATGATCACCTGCGTCTCGTTCTGAAAGCTTTTGACGAACAGAGGCCTGATCGGACGATCGATGAGGCGTGAGGTGAGTGTTTCCTTCTCCGAGGGCCTTCCCTCGCGTTTGAAGAACCCGCCGGGAATCTTGCCTGCGGCGTAAGTCTTTTCCTGATAGTTGACGGTGAGCGGGAAGAAATCGCGTCCGGGCCGAGCTTCGCGCTCCGCCACTGCGGTCGCGAGAACCGTTGTCTCGCCATATTGCGCCAGCACGGCGCCATCAGCTTGTCGTGCGATGCGGCCTGTTTCGAGTGTCAGTGGGCGGCCGCCCAATTCGAGTTCCACTGTTTGAATATCGAACATTGTTTCGGTTTACCTATGTTTGTCTCGTCGCGCTGCCCCATGCAGCGCATCTCTCTCGGTCGTACAGTTTCTGTATTCGATGCAAGAAAACCGGGGCTTCGGGCGGCATATTCAGCCGCACCGGCCCGGCTTGTTATCGGATGCGCCCTAGCGGCGAATCCCCAACCGCTTGATCAAATCCTTATAGCGGTCGTCGTTGACGGCCCTCACATAGTCAAGCAAGCGCCGGCGTTGGCTCACCATTTTGAGCAATCCGCGGCGGGAATGATTGTCCTTTGCGTGGGTTTTAAAGTGTTCGGTCAGGTTTGTGATGCGTTCGGTGAGGATCGCAACCTGTACCTCGGGCGAACCCGTGTCGCCGTCCTTGGTAGCGTATTCCTTCACAAGCTCTAGCTTGCGCTCTGGCGTTATCGACATCGGGATCTCCTGGTCGAATTGAATTAGGACAGATTGAAAACACGAGTGGGACGCAGGGTTCCCTGCTCGACCTCGCCGAGAGCCACAAGCATTCCATTCGATGTGGCGTAGACGGGGCCCGTGATTACCGGAGCATCACGCCCTCGTATGAGGACGGCCTGCCCCCGTTTCAACCTGGCCGCGTCAGACCCGCTTATGGTCAACGCCGGGATGTCGTCCAGCGCAGTCTCCACGGGTTTGAGGACGCTTAAAAGCCCCTCGCGGCCGGCGGCACTATGGCTTATCTCCATCAGATTATCTAGCGAAATCGTGCCGTTGAGGTCAAAGGGTCCCACCCGCGTTCGACGCAGCACGCTGACGTGTCCAAGGCACCCCAGCACACGTCCCAAATCACGTGCGATCGCGCGCACATAGGTTCCCTTGGCGCAATCTGCCTCGAACACGGCTTGATCGCGGCCCAGTTGCTCGACCAACTCGAGACGCTCGATTCGCGCCGGACGCGCCGCAAGCTCGAAGTCCTGTCCGTCGCGGGCCAGATCATAGGCGCGTGCGCCGTTCACCTTGACGGCCGAGAACGTTGGAGGCACCTGCATAATATCGCCCGTGAAGACGGCCAATTCCGCCTTGATTCTATCGGCCTCGGGGCGCGTCTGGCTGGTCGCCACATTGGCGCCCTCGCTGTCATCGGTTTCGGTCTCGCTGCCCCAATCGACCGTGAAGCGATAGCTTTTTTCCCCCTCCATAATTTGTGGAACGGTCTTGGTAGCCTCGCCAAGAGCAATCGGTAAAATACCCGTCGCCAACGGGTCGAGCGTCCCCGCATGCCCCGCCTTGGCAGCAGAAAAAAGCCTTTTGATTCTGGCGACTGCCTCGGTCGAGGTCATGCCTTCCGGCTTATCGAGGATCAGCCAGCCATGAACCGGCTCGCCCTTGCGTTTCCGCGCCTTCATGACTGATCCGAGCCGATGTCGCGGGCGACCTTGGGCGTGCGCAACAGGCTTCCGATGCGATCGGATTCATCGAAGGTTTCATCGAGTTTGAAACCGATCGCAGGCATGAATTTGAGCGAAACCCGTTTGGTGACTTCGCCGCGAATGAATTTCTTGTGTCGCTCAAGCGCTGCCACGACATCGGCTTGCGATCCGCCGCCCAGCGGCATGATGAAAGCGGTCGCCTGGCGCAAGTCCGGACTGACCGTAATCTCGGAAACCGTAATAACGGCACCGCTCAACGCCGGGTCCTCGACGCCAACCCGCAGAAACACGTCCGCCAACGCCTTGCGCAATAGTTCGCTCACGCGCAACTGGCGCTGACCGGGACCCTTGCCGGATCGGTTCAATCGGTCTCGTGCCATCTTGGCGCTCATCGGTTGGAGGTGTGTTGGTTTACCGGCGCAATCGGCTCAGGCGCGAAGCATTCGGGCGCTAAAGAGTGCGCTCTATCTCTTCCACTTGGAAGCACTCGATCACGTCGTCGGCCCGCATGTCCTGATAGCCCTCGAAGGCCATTCCGCATTCTTGGCCTGACTGCACCGTGGCAACTTCATCCTTGAAGCGCTTGAGCGTGCTGAGCTTGCCCTCATGGATCACGACGTCGTCGCGGATCAGCCGCACATTGGCGCCCCGCTCGACCTTGCCTTCCGTGATCTGGCAGCCCGCAACCTTACCCACTTTCGAAATGTGGAAGACCTCGAGGATCTTGGCGTTGCCGAGGAACGTCTCGCGCATTGTCGGCGCCAGCAGTCCCGACATGGCCGCCTTGATGTCGTCTACCAGATCGTAGATTACTGCGTAATAGCGGATTTCCACGCTATCGCGATCGGCAGCCGCCTTGGACTGCTTACTGGCGCGCACATTGAACCCGACCAGCGCCGCACCCGAGGCTGCCGCCAGACCCACATCGGACTCGGTGATGCCACCGACGCCGGCATGAATAATTCTGGCCTCCACCTCATCGGTTCCGAGCTTTTGCAGGGCGGCGATGATCGCTTCGACCGAGCCCTGCACGTCGCCCTTGATGACCAACCGAAACTCCTGGAGTCCCGATTCACTGAGCTGGCTCATCATCTGTTCTAGGGATCCGCGGCTGCCAGCACCCGATGCATGTATCTGGCGGCGCTTGCGGACGCGATATTCGGTGATCTCGCGGGCCCGCGACTCGTTCTCGACCACGGCAAACTGGTCGCCTGCCTCCGGCGCACCGTTGAATCCCAGAACTTCCACAGGCACGGCCGGACCAGCTTCCTCCACCTGTTCGCCCCTGTCGCTGATCAGCGCGCGCGTCTTACCCCACGCCGCGCCTGCAACGACGATTTCGCCAACGTGCAACGTTCCGCGCTGGATCAACACCGTACCCACAGGGCCCCGGCCTTGTTCGAGCTTCGCCTCGACGACAACACCCTCGGCCGGCCGGTCAGGATTGGCCTTCAGCTCCAACAGCTCCGTCTGCAGCAGAATTGCTTCGAGCAGCTTGTCCAAATTGGTCTTCTCGGTGGCCGAGACTTCAACCTCGAGCACATCGCCGCTCATGCTTTCCACGACGATTTCATGTTGCAGCAACTCCGTGCGCACCCTGTTGGGGTCCGCGTCGCGCTTGTCCATTTTATTGATCGCCACAATGATAGGTACGCTGGCCGCCTTTGCGTGGTGAATGGCCTCAACCGTTTGAGGCATCACGCCGTCGTCGGCAGCAACCACCAGCACCACGATATCGGTAACTTTGGCGCCGCGGGCGCGCATGGCGGTGAATGCCTCATGGCCCGGTGTGTCGATGAAGGTGATCCTGTGTCCGCCGGTGTCGACCTGATAGGCGCCAATGTGTTGGGTGATGCCGCCAGCCTCTCCCGCCACGACATTTTCTTCACGCAAGGCATCCAGCAGCGACGTCTTGCCATGATCGACATGGCCCATGACGGTGACGATTGGGGCGCGGGTCTCCAGATCCTCGCCGGTATCGTCCTCGCCGATAAAGCCTTCCTCCACGTCTGCTTCCGAAACACGCTTGATGGTGTGGCCGAATTCTTCGACGACCAACTCGGCCGTGTCGGCGTCGATCACGTCGTTAATCTTGTGCATGTCACCCTGCTTCATCAAGAACTTGATGACATCGACTGCCCGCTCCGCCATGCGGTTGGCAAGCTCCTGGATGGTGATTGCTTCGGGCACCACGACTTCGCGCTCGATTTTTGTTGCATCGCCCGGTTCGACAGTCTGGCGCTTTTGCCGCTCTTGGCGGCGGCGCAACGACGCCAGAGAGCGCTGCCGCTGTCCGTCATCGAGCGCGTTGGAAATGGTGAGCTTGCCGCGAACGCGGCGCTCCTCGTCGCGCTTGGCCGCGCTCTTTTCTTTTTTCGGTCGCACATCGCCGCGGCGCTCGGTCTTGTCTTCAGCCGCCCGCGGGCTTTCGGTCGCAGGCCGTTCGCGTCCGGTCTCGTCAGTCTTAGCGCGCGTCGCCGCTTCGGCCTTTACGCGCTCCTCCTCGAGGCGTTTTTTCTCTTCCGCCTCACTTTGCTCGCGCTGCTTGACTTCCGCGTCCGCTGCTGCGCGCTCGGCATCTGCGCCAACGCGCTCGAGTTCTTCTGCATCCCGCACCTTCGCTTCGGCCAGCGCCTTGGCGCGCGCATCCTTTTCCTCGTCGGAAAGTTCCCGCAGAATGGCGCTCTCGGCTTTCGCCTCTTTTGTACCTGCAGCCTTTTCGGCAGCGCTCGGCGTCGCCTCTACCGCGTCGGTCGCCTTGACCTGCTCGTCCTCGGGCGCTTGCGGCCCACCGGGCGTCTGAATCGAGCGCTTCTTCTTTTTCTCGACAAGAACCGATTTTGAGCGGCCATGGCTAAAGCTCTGCCGCACATGGCCCGCATCCACCGTACGCTTCAGGTTCAGCGTCATGGTGCGCGCGCCACGAATCGTCTTGTCACCTTCTTCTTTTGTTTCGCTCATTCTTCACCACATCCCGTTTTCGCGGGATTCGTTGTTTTCGCGCTGTCGGCACGAAACGCATCGAACCGCGCAACCGCATCGAGCAGAGCGCGCGCCGATTTAACTTCAATTACCGCAGCATGTACCACATTTGACCGGCCCAATGCCAAACTCAATTCGTCAACGTTAAAGCAACGTGCAATTCTTCCCTCAGTGCCTGCTTCACCAAGGTTTTTCAGGAACTTGCCGTCGAGCTTGCGGCAACCGTCGTCGCTGGCATCGCTCCCGTGCAAAAGCCCGGCGACATGATCGCTCTCCAGCGCCCGTTCTACTTTGGAAAACCCGGCGACCACCGCGCTTGCCTTATTGGCCAGGCTCAACCGCGCCAACGCATCCTGTTTCAACAAATCTTCTACCATCTGGCTCAGCTGCGGGTCGACCTTGACCTGGCGCTTGAAGGCGCGCGCGAAATACCCCTTCTGCACGGCTCGCTCGAGAACGTCTCGCCTGCAGACCACCCACGCACCTCGGCCCGGTAGACGCCGCTTGAGATCGGGGACAACCGTTTCACCTGGACCGACCACGAACCTGATCAGATCCGAAAGTGGGCGCTGCTCACCGCTGACAACGCATTTACGCTCGGGCCCGCCCGCCGTCTTGCCGTCTCTCGGCGCCGGTTCCTTCAAGCGCGCATTCACCGCTTAGTACTCTAACCTGGACCTATCAGTGACCTAGGATTCGGCGGGCGTGTCCTCTCCGCCCGCCCCATCGGGGGCCGTCTCGGTCAAAATCTGTCCCTTCGGCGCCGGTTCGCCGGCGCCCTCTTCCGCATCCGCCTCGTCCGCCGCCGCCGGCTCCTCGGCCGGTTTGAGATCTTCCTCGGTGATCCAGCCCGCTTTCAGCCTGGCGGCGACGATCATCGCCTCCACATTCTCCACCGCGAGCTCATAGCTCTCGAGATAGCCCGCATTGTGCACCGTTTCGTTTTCCTGGCGCTCGTTCCAGCCGAGCAGGTCGTCGGTCGCGCAATCGGCGAAATCCTCGACCGTCTTGACGCCGTTTTCACCAAGCGAAACCAACATCTCCGCGGTCAGTCCTTCTATTTCGGCGACCTCGTCCGCGACGCCGAGTTTGCGCCGTTTGTCGGTCAGCTCCGCCTCGCGGCGCTCTATGAATTCGCGTGCCCGCGTCTGAATCTCTGTCGCCGTGTCGTCGTCGAATCCCTCGATATTGGCCACCTCGGAAAGCTCCACATAGGCCACCTCGTCAACCGAACTGAACCCTTCGGATGTGAGCAATTGGGCGATGACCTCATCGACGTCGAGCGTCTCCATGAACATATCCGTGCGCTCGACGAATTCGGCCTGACGGCGTTCGGATTCCTCGGCTTCGGTTAAAATGTCGATATCCCAACCGGTGAGCTGGGAGGCAAGCCGCACGTTTTGTCCGCGCCGCCCGATCGCCAGCGACAACTGGGTATCGGGAACAACCACCTCGATGCGCTTGGCGTCTTCATCGAGCACAACCTTGACCACCTCGGCCGGCGCCAACGCGTTGACGATGAAGGCTGCCGCATCGGGCGACCATTGGATGATATCGATCTTTTCGCCTTGCAGCTCATTGACCACCGCCTGCACCCGGCTGCCGCGCATGCCAACGCAAGCGCCCACAGGATCGATGGAGCCGTCGTTCGAAATCACCGCGATCTTGGCCCGCGAGCCTGGATCCCGCGCCACCGATTTGATTTCGACGATGCTGTCGTAAATCTCAGGCACCTCTTGGGCAAACAGCTTGGCCATGAATTCCGGGTGCGTGCGGGAGAGAAAAATCTGAGGTCCACGCTGCTCGCGACGCACGTCGTAGATGTAGGCCCGGATCCGGTCGCCGTAGCGGAAATTCTCGCGCGGCAGCGCCTCGTCGCGCCGCACAATGGCCTCGGCGCGTCCCAAATCGACGACCACATTGCCGTATTCCACCCGCTTGACGATTCCGTTCACGATCTCGGAGATGCGGCCCTTATATTCCTCGAACTGCCGCTCGCGTTCGGCTTCGCGCACCTTTTGTACGATCACCTGCTTGGCGTTCTGCGCCGCCACCCTGCCGAAGTCCAGCGGCGGAAGCGGTTCGGCGATATAATCGCCCGTCTGGGCGGCAGGATTGCGCTTCTTCGCCTCCTTGAGCGAAATCTGCGTCGCCTCTGAATCGACGCCATCGACCACCTCCAGCAACCGAGACAAGCGGATGTCACCCGTATCTGGATCGATTTCGGCGCGGATCTCGTTTTCGCTGCCATACCGCGACTTGGCGGCTTTCTGGATCGCGTCCTCCATCGCCGTGATGACGATTTCACGTTCGATGGACTTCTCCCGCGCTACCGCATCTGCGATTTGCAGCAGTTCCAGTCTGTTTGCGCTCACACCGGCCTGAGCCATTGCACATCTCCAAAATTTGCCCGCTCAATACGTGTGCTCTGGCACACCCGGGTCATATCAATTCCTAAGTCTTGGCCGACGCCTGCAGCAATTCGTCGCTGAACACCAGCTTCGCCTCTGCTATCAGAGCCAGCGGAAATCCAACAATCGTCGGATCGGACTCACCATCGAGCTCCAGCTGTATCCGCACTTCGCCCTCGTCAAAGCCCTCGATCAGTCCGCGAAATCGCTTGCGGCCGTCTATCAATTCCTTGAGCTCGATCTTTGCCACGTGCCCGCTCCAGGTCTCGAAATCTCGTGGCCGCACCAGCGGGCGATCGATGCCCGGTGACGATACCTCGAGCCGATAGCCGCCTGGAAACGGATCGAAGGCATCGAGCAACGGCGAAAGTCGGCGTGATATGGCGGTACAATCTCCGATACCGATTTCGCGATCCGTCCGCTCCACCATAATCTGCACCGTCCCGCCATCGCGGTCGGACACCTTGACGCGCACCAACGAAAAACCAAGCTCCTCGATCACGGGCTCGGACAATCTGGCAATCTCGCCTGCCCGGCCAACCTCACTGACAAAACGCCTGTTCATTACTTCGTTGTCACGCCTGACGGACATTTCATACCTTGGCTTGCGCCAAATGGTGTCTCGGTCCAATGCCCTCGGACCCAGCTCCAGAAAAACAAAAAGAGCGGACCGGGGGGTCCACTCCTGATCAGTGATCAACCATGAGTGCCCCTAATATAACTGAGTTTCGCGCCCGTTCAAGGCAACTCGACGTTTGCGTTAAAGGCGGCAGAAAGTCAGAAAATAAGGACGGCGTGCCTGCAACCTCGCTTTTTCCTCATATCGCGTTTGCGGCCAATCGTCCGGCCGGTCGCGCCAGTGCTGCGGGCGCTCGGCCGTCCAGTCGAAAGCCGGGTGTTGCAGCATGGCCTGAAGCATGGCGGCGGCATACTCTGCGATGTCGCTCGCCATCCGCAACTCGGCGCCGGAAACCAGAACCCGCGCCAAGGAATCAAGCATCTCGCTTGAAATCAGTCGCCGTCGCCGATGGCGCTTTTTGGGCCAAGGATCGGGAAACAGGATGAAGGCGCGCTCGATCGCGGCATCAGGCAGCCAGGCGAGAACGTCGCGTGCGTCGTCGGGATGAAGGCGTACATTTCCGAGCTCCCGTTCTTCGATATCGCTCAAAACTTTTGCAACGCCATTGATGAAGGGCTCGCAGCCAATAAGTCCAACGTCACGATGGCGCTCGGCCTGCCAAACAATATGCTCGCCGCCGCCAAATCCGATTTCGAGCCATACGCCGCGCACCGGCGGCTCGAACAACGCGCCGAGCCGCTCTGGCGCGAGCGTCTTGAGATCGATTGCCACGCGCGGCAAAAGCGTCTCGATCAGATGCTGCCTGCGGTCGCTCAAGCGATGGCCTTTGCGCCGGCCGTAAAATCGGCGTCTGCCGGATTGTGGCCCATTCTCCATGATGCTCGGTCGGCGTTTTTACGCCGCGGCTTGATAGCCGCCGCGGCGGGTTCGGATCAGCTCGTCAGCTCAGCGCAGCCTTGATCGACTCCACCAAGTCGAGCCGCTCCCAGGAAAATCCGCCATCGTTATCGGCCTGCCGGCCGAAATGTCCGTAGGCCGCCGTCCGCTCGTAAATTGGCTGCGACAGGGACAGGTGTTCGCGAATACCCCGTGGCGACAGGTCCATGACCTCCGAGATGACGCCCTCCAGCACCGCTTCGTCGAGCGTACCGGTGCCGTGCAGATCCGCATAAATCGACAGCGGCTTGGAGACGCCGATCGCGTAGGCAAGCTGCAGGGTGCATTTTTCCGCCAATCCGGCGGCAACCACATTCTTGGCGACGTAACGCGCCGCATAAGCGGCCGAGCGATCGACCTTGGTGGGATCCTTGCCCGAGAAGGCACCGCCGCCATGGGGCGCCATACCGCCATAGGTGTCGACGATAATCTTGCGGCCGGTAAGGCCCGCATCGCCGTCGGGGCCGCCAATCACGAACCGGCCCGTCGGATTGACATAGAATTCGTCCTCGGGACACATCCAACCATCGGGCAGAACGTTTTCGACGAAGCCGCGCACCAGCTCGCGGATCTCATGCTGTTCGGCCTCTTCGGTGTGCTGTGTCGAGACAACGACCGATGTCGCTTTGACCGGCTTGCCGTGTTCGTAGAGCAGCGTCACCTGGCTCTTTGAGTCCGGTCCCAGCATGTCGGTCGTGCCCTCATGCCGCGCCTTGGCCATGTCGTGCAGAATTCGGTGCGCATAGTGGATCGGCGCCGGCATGTAGCTTTCGGTGTCGCTGCAGGCATAACCAAACATGATGCCCTGATCGCCCGCGCCCTCGTCCTTGTTGTGCGAGGAATCGACGCCTTGGGCGATATCGACCGATTGCTCGTGCAGATAATTGTCGATTTCAGCCGTTTTCCAGTGGAAGCCGTCTTGTTCGTAGCCGATTTCGCGGATGCAGCGCCGGGCCGCCTCTTCTATGGCCGCCGTCGTGACCTCAGCGGGGCCGCGCACTTCGCCCGCCAGAACGACCCTGTTCGTGGTCGCCAGCGTTTCGGCGGCGACCCGTGAAAATGGGTCGGCGTCCAAATAAAGATCGACAATGGCATCGGAGATGCGATCGCAAAGCTTGTCTGGGTGCCCTTCGGACACCGACTCGCTCGTGAACAAAAAAGATTCGCGAGACACTGGTCACCCCCAATTGCATAAAGTTTGCGCGGTTCTTGCAATCTTTACACAAAGCGTCAAGCCAGTACGGTCGACCAGGCGGATTACACAGTCCTATCGCTAGCCGCAGCGCTCGAAAGGGATCGCATGAGTTCGACGATCGAGCGTCGAACGCGCGCGTCGGAGATCCGAACGAAAGCGCGGTTGAGTTCGAGGCCCTCGCGCGAATTCAGGAAATCATAAATCACTGAATCTTGCCCCGATTGACGCGCGTCGGGCGGGGCAACGCCACTCTCGACCGGTGCGTCCTGGAAAAAGAACTGGATGGGCACATTCAGCACCTGCGAAAGTTGGAACAACCGGCTCGCGCCGATGCGGTTGACGCCCTTTTCGTATTTTTGAATCTGCTGAAAGGTCAAGCCGACATCTTCGCCGAGCTTTTCCTGGCTCATGCCGATCATCAGGCGCCTCAAGCGAACGCGACCACCAACATAAATATCAATTGGATTGGGTTTTTTATCGCCAACCATGCACCAATTTCATTTTGACGACGCTTTCCTGACCGGCCGCCATCGCATTGCCGAATTCGCGCATCGGCCAGTCGATCAAGTTTACGTTACCCCGCGCGCCAATACCTACGGTCATGCGCACCAAGGGTCAAGCGTCGACGCAAGTAGTTTTGTATTGGAAAAAAAATCCATTTTTTGCGGTCATTTCGAATACTCCGCACACACTGGGGTTTGCATGCAATACGTGACGGTACCGCTGGCGATTTCTGCTCCCATGCATTGTTTTTGCAGTCGTCAATTGTCAGGACGATTTCTTCCCTCGCTCCTCTGCGGCGGCGAGCCCGAGCCATGCCAGAGTAAAAATCGCGAGCACCATGAGCTCGATTGCCCGCCCCCACATCGCGAAGGGTGGCGATGAAATGGCGCGGGGAAGCGGAGCGTCGAGCGCACCCCTCTCATCGAGACTGAGTTGGCCTATGATCCGGCCATATGGATCGATAACGGCCGAGATGCCGGAATTGGCCGCCCGCACGGCGGCAAGCCCCTGTTCCACGGCCCGCACGCGCGCCTGATGAAAGTGCTGATAGGGTCCGCTGGTGATGCCGAACCAGGCGTCATTTGTCACGTTAAGCAACCAGCCCGGCGAACCCTCGTCCCCCCTGACCCAATGGGGGAATATAATTTCATAGCAGATCAGGGGGCTGAAGGGCGGTGCGCCATCGACGTGCAGCGGGACGTGGCGCTCGCCCACCGCGAAGCCGCCACGCAGGCGCGTCAATTGCTCAAGACCAATCGTCTCCAGCACGCCTTGCAGCGGCAGAAACTCGCCAAACGGCACCAGCCGGATCTTGTCGTAGGTTTCCATAATTCGCCCATTGTGGTCTATCACGAAAACCGAATTGTAGATCCGCCGCTGACGCGCCCCGCCGTCCGCCGTATCGACGGTCTCGCCCCGCGCCGCCCCTACGATAAGACTCGTGCCAAGTGGCAACAGCTCGGCAATTGCGCGCAGCGCAGCGCCCGTGTCGGCCAACAGGAAGGGCACCGAAGATTCCGGCCAGATCACGTGGGTCACGCTCGAAAGGCCCGACGCATCCGCTTCGCCGCTCTGCCCCGCACTCAACCGCATCAGCGTGTGGAAAACCTGTGCGCGATTTTCCGGTTTCCATTTCTCGGCTTGGGGAATGTTGGGCTGGACGATTCGCAACTGCACGTCCCCCACATAGTCCGGGGCGCCTGAGCCAAGACGCAACACCCCCCAAGTCGCAGCGACGGCGAGCAACACAACGCCGGTCAGCGGAATGGCCATACGGACCGGCCAGGTTTTCGCGGCCATCCATGGGGGCGCCCACAGCGTCGCGGGCGCCGCGAAGATCAACACCGCGATCGGCGTCAAACCATAGATTCCGACAAGCGCCGACGACTGCATCAAAACGTCCGACGAGGTGAGCGCGTAGCCCAGCGTATTCCATGGAAAGCCCGACAGGAGGTGCCCGCGAAGCCATTCGCTCGCCATGAAGGCGAGCGCCAGCGACACCAACCGCGTTGGACCAGGACGCCAGGCCATGAATGCGAATGCAGTGGCGGCGGCAAAATACAAAGCCAATCCCGCCGGCAACATCGAAACGGCGAACGGCAACAGCCAGGCAAACCGCTCGGCCTCGACCAAAAACGCCGCACCAATCCAATAAAGACCAGCCAGAAAATAGCCAAAGCCGAACAGCCAGCCCGTCACCGCCGCCAGCCAAACCGGCTGCGAGCGAAAGCTGCCCTCGGCCCGGCCGCGAGCCCCGCGCGGCTGATTTGCGCAACCATCGAGCAGCCAGACCAGGACCGGAAGCGTGATGAACAATACCGGCGCCGCAAAGAACGGCGCCATGGCCAGCACGGAAAACGCACCGGCGGCAAATGCCGCTGCTCCGCGCCGCCAGCCGTTAAGAGCGGCCACTGCCGTCGCAAACCTTACAACCAGCCCCTGAGCTCGGTTCGTGGCCGAACTGCCAGCGTCCTGCTTTTCGTCCGGCTGTGGGGTGTTCGGCGACCGCAACGCCCTGTGCCGCCGCTAGCTGCCGTTGCCAACCGCCCGATCCGCTTCGTCATCGATGCGGGTTTGGCGGTGAATGCGAAGCTTCTTAATCCGGCGCGGGTCCGCATCAAGCACCTCAAACTCGATCAAATTCGCATGCGGTACGATTTCGCCACGCACCGGCACGCGGCCAAGCAGCGTAAAGACCAGTCCGCCAAGCGTGTCGATATCGTCATCGCGTTCGCCCGTCAGAATTGGTTCGCCCAGATGTTCTTCCAACTGTTCGATCGTCGCCCGCGCGTCCGCAATGAGCCCCAGCGTTGCATCTTCGCGTATCAGCGGCCCGCCGTTTACGTCGTGCTCGTCTTCAATTTCACCGACGATCTCCTCGACAAGATCCTCGATCGAAACGAGACCGTCTGTCCCGCCATACTCATCGACCACGAGCGCCAAGTGGATACGCGTGGTCTGCATGCGGAGCAGCAGGTCGACCACCGACATGGAGGGCGGAACGAACAGCACCTCGCGCCAGATCTTGGTCTTGGCAAGCGGCAACGATAGATCGACGGAGGCGAGATTGACCAAGCCTTTTTTGACGCTGCTTTTGCGCCCCTTTGCCGCCGATTGCCCGGTGATCCAACTCATCAGGTCCTTGATGTGAACCATGCCGCGCGGATCATCCAAAGTGTCGTTGTAGACCGGGACGCGCGAATGGCCGGCCTGCTCGAACACCTCCAGCAATTCGACCATGGGCGTGGCCTCGTCGACTGCAATGATATCGGCGCGCGGCACCATGACATCTTCGATCCGCAGCGTGCCGATGCGCAAAATATTGCGCAACATGGCGCGCTCCTGAACCGAGAAGCTCGTGGTGGCGTCAGGCTCGTTTTTTAAGGCGTCGCCGATGACGCCGCGCAGATCTTGTCCCTCAGAAAGCCCCAGCACGGACTTGAGCCGGTCAAGCAGACTTGGCTCGCCAGCCTGCTCGTGGCTCGCGGCTCTAGGTCCTTGGTGTGCGCCAGCGTTGCTCATCACTTCCCGTGAAACTAGGCCGATTCGGCCGCGTCCGCGACCGCATATGGATCGGCCACGCCGAGCCCGGTCAGGATTTGCCGCTCCAGCGTCTCCATGCGCCGGGCGTCCGCGTCGTTTTCGTGATCATGTCCAAACAGATGCAACACGCCATGAACGACGAGATGGGCGGCATGGTCACTCAGGCCCAGGGCAGATGCGCGCGCCTCCGCGCTCACTGTCTCGAAGGCCAGCACCACATCACCCAGCATCCGAACGTCCCCGTGCGGGACCGCCTCGTTTGCGGCTGGAAACGAAAGCACATTTGTCGGCGTGTCCTTGTCGCGCCATGTCGCATTGAGCCGGCGCACCTCCTCGTCGCTCGAGAGCGCGACCGCGACTTCGGCGCCCGCTCCCTCGCTACCGCCTGCCATCAGATAGGCGTTTTGCGCGGCACGCTCCAGCAAGTTCTCGTCTATGCCGGCTCGACGCCAAGCATCGCTGTGCAAAACGATATCAACCGACAGCATCTGGCCGGCTTGCCTCTTACCGCCGGATACGCGGTCCATGGGATCAGCCATTTTTTTCGTACGCCTCGACAATTTTCGAAACGAGATCATGGCGCACCACGTCGGCCCGCGTAAACGCGACGTGGTCGATACCGCCGATCCCTTTCAACAATTCGATCGCTTCCACCAGGCCGGAGCGTTCGCCCTTGGGCAGATCCACTTGCGTCGGGTCGCCCGTGACGACCATTTTCGAGTTTTCGCCCAATCGCGTCAGAAACATTTTGATTTGCATCGGCGAACAGTTTTGCGCCTCGTCGAGAATGACGATGGCATTCGAGAGCGTGCGGCCGCGCATGAACGCCAACGGCGCGATCTCGATGACGCCGTTATCAAGTTCGCGCGCCACCCGCTCGGCGGGAAGAACGTCGTAAAGCGCGTCATAAAGCGGCCGAAGATAAGGATCCACCTTTTCGCGCATATCGCCTGGCAGGAAGCCAAGACGCTCACCCGCCTCGACGGCCGGGCGCGACAGGATCAGCCGGTCGGCTACACCGCGCTCCAGGCACGCCGCGGCAAAGGCGACGGCCAGATACGTCTTGCCCGTTCCCGCCGGTCCAGTGGCAAACACAAGGTCGGTGCTTTCCAGCGCCTTGATGTAGACCGACTGATTGGGTGTGCGCCCGGTTATCACGCGCTTGCGCGTACGCAACTGCGCCTCGTCCTTGCCGCTGCCGGCTCGTGTCCCTTCTTTGGAGGGTTCGTCGTGGCCGCCAGGCTCGGCCAGCACATGGCGAATAGCACCGTCTATATCGCCTGGTCCGATGGACTCACCCTCTTCCAGCCGGTGATACAATCGCTGCAACACGACCTTGGCCACGGTACAATCGTGCGGCGCACCCGATAGCGTCACCACATTGCCGTGCACCACCACATCGATGCCGAGCCGATCCTCGAGAACGGCCACATGAGCGTCGTACTCGCCCAATAAGTCGGCAACGAGTCGGTTGTCCTCGAAAGGAATGACCATGCGGTTGATGTCGTCTAACGTCCGATGAGGTTCCAAGATTAATGCCAGTGGCCGTTGGCGAACATCATCCCACGCAGTTCGAGTTCAGGCACTATCGTGCGTCCCATCGATAAAGTGGCGATCACAACAGCCGATCGCGCTCGGGGCCTGATTGTGCCAGCCTCAATATGTCTCCATCAAGACTATTCGTCCCGACGCCGCTGATTTCAACTCGCGCGATCGTTCCGATCAAGTCCTCTTGTCCCATAGCGTGAACTGGCTGCAAATAGGGCGATCTGCCCACCAACTGACCGGTCTTGCGCCCTTTGCCCTCCAGCAAGATGGGCATCGTGACGTTCAGAAAACCCGCATTGAATGAAGATTTTTGCCGCTCGATCAGCGCTTGCAAGCGTTGCAAGCGTTCGGACTTCAATTCTTCCGCAACCTGGTCTTCGGCCGCCGCCGCCGGCGTTCCCGGGCGGCACGAATATTTGAACGAATAGGCTTGGGCGAAACCCACCTCATCCACCAGCGCCAGCGTATCCTCGAAATCGGCGTCGCTTTCTCCGGGATAGCCGACAATGACGTCGCTCGAGAGCGCGATGTCGGGCCGGGCCGCCCGGATTTTAGCCACAAGCTCGATATAGTCGCGGCGCGTGTGCTTCCGGTTCATGGCCTTCAAAATACGGTCGGAGCCCGACTGGAACGGCAGATGCAAATAGGGCATTAAAGCCTCGATGTCGCGATGGGCGGCGATCAGTCCATCGTCCATGTCGCGGGGATGGCTGGTGGTGTAACGCAACCGCTCCAGGCCCTCGATCTGTGCCAGCAGGCCAAGCAGCTTGGCCAGCGGCCATGCGTCGCCGTCGGGGCCCTCGCCATGATAGGCATTCACGTTCTGGCCCAATAGCGTGATCTCTTTGACGCCCGCCTCAGCCAGCCGCCGCGCTTCGGCCTCCACCTGGATTACGGGCCGCGAATACTCGACACCACGCGTGTAGGGCACGACGCAGAAGGTACAAAATTTATCGCAACCCTCTTGAATGGTGAGAAAGGCCGTCGGCGCCTTCGCGCGCGTGCGGCCCTGGGGAAGCTGTTCGAATTTGCCTTCGGCCGGAAATTCGGTCTCGACGATAGGCTTGCGCGCCTTAGCATGTTGCTCCAGCAACTGCGGCAGTCGCTGATAGCTTTGGGGTCCGATGACAAGATCGACGATGCACGAGCGCGAAACGATTTCCGTGCCCTCTGCTTGGGCGACGCAACCCGCCACCGCTATCAGAGTGTCTTCGCCATCGCGCGCCCGGCCGTCCTTGAGTTGGCGCAGCCGGCCCAATTCGGAATAGACCTTCTCGGCCGCCTTCTCGCGAATGTGACACGTGTTCAATATGAGCAAGTCCGCCTCGCGGGGCTCTTTGACCAGCTCGTAGCCGAGCGGCGCCAGCACTTCGGCCATGCGCTCGCTGTCATAGACGTTCATTTGGCAGCCGAACGTCTTGATGTGGAGGGTCTTGCGTTCCCTTGTCATCACGCCGTCTTCACTTGATCTTCCATTCGTTCCGTCATCCCGTCGGCCAAGCTCACGCCTTTGGCTTTGTCAGCGGAACGCCATAAAGTTCGAGCCTGTGATCGACGAGGCGATATCCGAGCTCGCGTGCAATTGCCTCTTGCAGGCGTTCGATCTGCTCGTTTTGAAATTCGATCACCTGTCCGGTGCGCATGTCGATGAGATGGTCGTGATGCTCCTTGGCCACCTGCTCGTAACGCGCCCGGCCATCGCCGAATTCATGGCGCTCGAGAATGCCCGCCTCCTCAAACAGCCGCACCGTGCGGTAGACGGTCGACAATGAAATGCGAGGATCGACCGCACTGGCCCGACTGTGCACCTCCTCGACATCCGGGTGGTCGTCGGCGACAGACAAAACTTGCGCGATCACACGGCGTTGGCCGGTCATGCGCATGCCTCTTTCCGAGCAAAGACGCTCGAGCCGGCTCTGATGTCTGGACCCCTTCGACATCTTCCTCACACCACGACGCCACGATGACGTCCTTATAGGCTGCCGGACTGAGACCGTCCACCAGACCCCATCAGTCCGAAATCGTCATGGCCATGATGAGCGCGTCTTCGTCGCCGTGCCGGTAATAGGCCTGGCGCAGGCCGACCTCATCAAAACCCAATGTGCCATAAAGGCCGCGTGCCGCCTCGTTATTGGCGCCCACTTCGAGAAACACCCGGGCGGCACCCATGCGCGCAAGCCTTTCGCGCGCACCGCGCCAGAGCGCCCGCGCGAGGCCACGCCGGCGCAATTGGGTCTCCACGGCGAGCGTGATGATTTCCGCCTCGTCCGATACCGATCGGCACACAATCAATCCCGCCAAACGGGCCTCTATATGTGCGCCCAGCACGACGCAGTCGGGATCGGCTGCGTAGGCCGAAAATTCGTCCGCGCGCCATCCCGTGCCAAAACATTGTCCGTGCAGTGTGGCGTAGGCGCCGGACTCGTCCACCCGCGCCGGCGCCACGTCGCATGAAATAGCTGCCCCGGCCGTCATCACTGCTGCCTCGGCACCGATTTGCCCAATTGCGGTTTGGCGTCGGGCGGGCGCAGATAAAGCGGCGATACCACCCCCTCACCGGGCCGCGCGTCGATGGCCATCAGCGCCAAATCCTCCGCATCGAGCAACAGCTCGGGCAGCACGGCTTGGATCGCCGCATCGGGGCGAGCTGCCGCCAGAAGCCGTGCCCCGCTGCCTGCCGCGATTGCCCCCGCATCCATGCGCGCTGCCGCCAGTGCCGGGCTCAACAGCGCGATCTCGTCCAGAACCTCGCCCGCGCCATCGAAGCGGCCGAAATAGACCTGTCCCCGGCGCGCATCGTGGGCGATGGCGACCGGTTGGTCGGCCGGAACGCCGTTCTCGCGCCGCGCCTGGCGCGCCATCACCGCGAGCGTGGTCAGTCCGACCAGTTGCGCACCCGTGGCCAGCGCCAGTCCGCGCGCCGCCGCCACGCCCACCCGTACGCCGCTGAAACTGCCGGGGCCCACGGTGACCGCAATGCGCTCGAGGTCTTCGAACCGGCAATCGGCTTGTTCCATCACCGCCACGATCATCGGCATGATGGCTTCGGCATGACCGCGCTCGCGCAACTCCCGCAGCGCCACGATACCCCGCCCAGCGTCGCCCGCCCCGCCATTGCCTGGGCGCGTCACCGCGGCCGAGCAGGCCGCCATGCATGTCTCCAGCGCCAAAAGTCTCATTGGGTCCTAATTGATTTCAGCGATCTCATCGAATTTGAGACGCGGCGAGCGCGCAAACAACTTCGAGGCGTCGCCGTATCCCAGATTGCACAGGATATTCGATTTGACCTGTGTTCCGGCATGGCCGCTCCCAACAGCGAACCGCTGTTATGGGCACAAGCGTCCAGCTGGGGCAAGTTGGACCCAGGGCTTATACCGGGCGGACTTCCTGAATCTCGGGAATGAAATGGCGCAGCAGGTTTTCGATCCCATGCTGCAGCGTCGCCGTCGAGCTGGGGCAACCCGCGCAAGCTCCCCGCATATGCAGAAACACGATGCCTTCTTTATAGCCATGGAAGACGATGTCGCCGCCGTCCTGGGCAACGGCCGGACGCACCCGCGTCTCGAGCAGTTCCTTGATGGTGTTGACTGTTTCCTCGTCCTCCGGCGCGAAGAACTCGTCGTCCGTCTGGTTCTCGCCCTCGAGGCCCTCGACCACCGGCACGCCGGAGAGATAGTGCTCCATTATGGCGCCGAGAATCGCGGGCTTGAGGTGTTGCCACTCTGCCTCGCCCTTGGTGACTGAAATGAAATCGCCGCCAAAAAAAACGCCGGTGACACCATCGATGTCGAACAACCGCAGCGCCAGTGGCGACTGCGCGGCCGCATTGGGGTCGCGAAAGTCGAGGGTCCCCGACCCAATCACATTGCGCCCGGGAAGAAACTTCAGGGTCGCTGGATTTGGCGTGGCTTCGGTTTGAATGAACATCTCGTTCCTCTATATGAAATGGGACCGCAGCCCCAATCGTTCGGGTTCGGAGTGACCACGGCGCTACACATTAGAACTATTCTATGAAATTACGCCACGGCTTGCAAACTGATTGGTTCTGCCCAGAGGCGTCATTTGCCAAAATCAACCGAACCGGCAGGCTCAGGCGAGCGCCTTGATATCATCGGGCGAAAGATCGCCCGGCACGATGGTGATGGGGATAGGAAAGCTGCCAGCCACCTGTCCCGCCGCCAGAGACGAGACCAGTGGCCCAGGTCCCGACGGGTCCCTCGAAGCGCCGAGCACCAAAATGGCGATGTCTTCGTCCTGTTCGATCAGCCCGACGATCTCTTCGGCAATGCTGCCCTCGCGGATGATTTCTTCCGGGTTGAGTTTGTCGTGACCCAGCGCTTTGAGCTTGCGTCCAAACAGGCGGAAAACGGCGCGAGCCTTGTTGGCGCCCTCCTCGCGCGCAATCTCCTCGACGCCCAACCAATGCTGGAATTCGCCCGGCTGGATCACATACAGCAGGACGAGCGCGCCACCCTTGGTGTGCTCGGCCCTGCTCGCGGCAAATTCGAGCGCAATATCGCACTCGGGCGTCTCGTCGACTACGACGAGGAATTTCCGCCGATGCCCTTTTTCAAAAACCTTGCGTTTCTTGCCAGCCATGGTGTGGATGCTGCCATTCCTAGTTGCCGACAGCAACTGGTTAGAAGCCTGTCAGTCTTGGATAAATCCGATAATGTCCTTGGCGCCCCGCAAGATCGGAGCGGCGAGTTCGCGTGCCCGCCCGGCGCCATCCGCTAACACCTGATCGATGTAATCGGGTTCGTCCATCAGGCGCTTCATTTCAGCGCCCACTGGCGCTAGCGAGGAAACGGCCAGTTCCGTCAAACTTTCCTTGAATTGCATGAACTGCTGCCCGCCTACTTCAGCAAGCACCTCATCACCCGACTTGCCGGCGAGCGCCGCATAAATGCCCACCAAGTTCTGAGCCTCCGGCCGGCCCTCAAAGCCTGCGGCATCGTGCGGCAATGGTTCGGGATCGGTCTTGGCCTTGCGGATCTTCTTGGCGATGGCATCGCCGTCGTCGCACAAATTGATGCGCGAGAGGTCCGAGGGGTCCGACTTGCTCATCTTTTTTGTGCCATCGCGCAATGACATGACGCGCGCGGCCGGTCCGGTGATGAGCGGCTCGGGCAGCGGAAAATACTGTTCGCCAAATCCCTTGGCGGCGATTGCTGCCGCAAAATCCGTGTTGAATTTCTGAGCAATGTCGCGCGAGAGCTCCAAATGCTGCTTTTGATCCTCGCCAACCGGCACGTGGGTTGCCTGATAAAGCAGGATGTCGGCCGCCATCAGATTGGGGTAGGTGAAAAGTCCCACGGAAGCGTTTTCCCGGTGCTTTCCGGCCTTTTCCTTGAACTGGGTCATCCGATTGAGCCAGCCCATGCGGGCGACGCAATTGAATATCCAGGCGAGCTCTGCGTGGCCTGACACCTGACTCTGGTTGAAGACGATGTGGCTCTTGGCATCGATGCCGGCCGCAATGAAGGCGGCCGTGACTTCGCGGGTGTTGTGGGCGAGCGCCTGGGGGTCCTGCCAGACGGTGACGGCGTGCATGTCGACGACGCAATAAATGCAATCGAACGAATTCTGCAGGGCGACGAAATTGGTGATCGCACCCAGATAGTTGCCCAAATGCAGATTGCCCGTGGGTTGAACCCCCGAAAAAACGCGCATGGGAAAGTCGGTCATGTCCGTGCCCCTCGAATCGCAAGGGTTATGGCGTCTGTGACCGCACCAGGCAAGTCCCCGTACGGCCATCTCTGGGCCGCTCTTGCGGTGTCGTTATCCCCGCGTCAGGCTTTTCAGCAGCGCTGGCAGGCGCACCGCGCCTGTCAGCTGGCAGGCGGCGCCATAGACAACCAGTCCGCCCAGCACCAACAGGCCAAGCGCGCCGACCTGAACAAGCAGCCCATTGTCCGGCGCAAAACGCTCACCGAGCCCCGCCGCCGCAAACAATAGAAAACCGGCCATACCAGCGCATGAGAATAAAATCGGCCACACCAGACGGCGCAACCGTTCGTCCAATTTAAAGGCGCCGCGCCGCGTCAGCGTGAAAGCCAGCAGTCCGGCATTGGTCCATCCAGCCAGCGACGTTGCCACCGCGATGCCGACATGGCCAATCAGAAAGAAGAGTGAGAGCGAGCCCACGACGTTTACGGCCACGCTCACGCCCGCATAGATCATTGGCGTGCGCGTGTCCTCACGGGCAAAAAATGCTGGCGAGAGCACCTTGATGACGACAAAGGACGGGAGCCCCGCGGCAAAAGCCATCAGCGCTGCGGCCGTGGCGGGCGTGTCCGCCGACCCGAAGGCGCCGCGCTCGAACAAAACCTGGATGATCGGCGTTGGCACCGCCATCAGCGCTATGGCGGCTGGAAGCGTCAGCAGCATCGAGAATTCGAGCGATCGGTTGAGGCTTGTAAGAGCGCCGTCGCCATCGTCGGCGCGCAGCTGCTTGGAGAGTTCCGGCAGCAGAACGACGCCAATGGCGATACCGACGATACCGAGCGGCAATTGGTAGATGCGGTCGGCGTAATAAAGCCATGAGACGGCGCTGTCCTGCAGCGAGGCGATGATCGTGCCTATCACGATGTTGACTTGCGTGATTCCACCGGCGATGACGCCCGGTATTCCAAGCCGTATCAGCCGGCGCATGTCGTCGCTGATTTTGGGCGCCCTAAGCTTCAGGCCAAATCCGACGTGCCGGGCCCACAGGCCGAGCACCACAAGCTGAAGCAGGCCAGCCGCCGCCACCCCCCAGGTGATGGCAATTCCGGCGCGTGGGCTATCGCCCCAACCGGCCAATGCCACGCCGCTGAGCACGCCGATCAACACCACATTCAGCAACGTTGGCGCGGCGGCCGCGAGCGCGAAACGCCCCAGTGCGTTCAGCAGGCCCGACAGCAGCGCGACCAGCGAAACGAACAGCAAATAGGGAAAAGCGATGCGAGTAAGCAGCACCGCAAGATCGAATTTTTCTGGCGAATCGGCGAACCCGGGCGCGATCAGATACATCAGCCACGGCATCGCCAGCTCCGCCACGGCCGTGGTGACCAACAGCGCCGCCAGCAATATGGCCAGCGCCTGTTCCGCGAAATCGCGCGCCGCAGCCTCGCCCTCGCCCTCTAGCCGCTTGGCAAACAGCGGCACGAACGCCGCGTTAAGGGCGCCTTCGGCAAACAGCCTGCGAAACAGGTTCGGGAAACGGAATGCTACGAAATAGGCGTCCGCCACCGCGCCCGTACCAAGCACGGCCGCAATCAGGATATCGCGGGCGAAACCCAGCACGCGGCTCATCATCGTCATGCCGCCGACGGTGAGGAAGGAGCGGTAAAGCTTCATAGCGCCGGTTAGGTCCCGTTGACGAAGTGGGCCGCAATCCTGGCAAGGCCTAGATGAGGTTGACGCCAAGAACAAGCGCCCTTGTGGCTCCTGTTCTCTTAGAGTTCGCCCATCGGTTCTGGCTCAACCGGCTCGGGCGCCATCAGCCAGAGCAAGACAATGCCCGAAAAAAAGCCACCCAAATGCGCCCACCAGGCAACCCCGCCACCCAATCCCGGCGCATAGAGCTCCAGCGACCCCTGCAGAATCTGCATGAGGAACCAAAAAATGGCGAAGATCACGGCTGGTATCTCGATGAACAGCGGAATGATGCAAAACAGCGGCACCAGCACGGTGAGACGCGCTCTGGGATAGGTGAAGCCATAGGCCGAGATCACGCCGGCGACCGCGCCGGATGCGCCGACGACAGGGACGATCGATTGGGGATTGAGCATCGTGTGAACGATCGACGCGGCCAGTCCGCACAGCACGTAAAAAACAATGAAGCGCACATGGCCGAGCCTGTCTTCCATGGCGCATCCGAAAATCCACAAGGTCCACATATTGAGGATAACGTGGAACCAGCCGCTATGCAGAAACATGCAGGTGAAGAACGACTTGTAGTCGGTCGGGTCCAAGCCCATTCCGAAGGCCCAGCGCAGATCGAACTGTCGCGCCGGGATCAGCGCGTATTTGCTGAGCAACACGCGCATTTCGAAAGGGTCCAGGGTCTTTTCGTAGAGGAACAGGCCCGCGTTAAGCGCGATGATTCCCAGCACGATTATCGGCGCGGTTTTGCAGAACACCGAGTCACGCAGCGGAAACATGCCTCTGCCCAGTCCTGTTGGGGCCCGACCGCGGCAAAAACCCGGGCCTACCCTGAATTCGAATTGATCCCGCGGCAGCGCTCACGCAGTGGCCAGCGCCTCCGCATCTTTGTCCGTGTTTTTGGCCGAAAGAATTTGCGTCAAATGACGGCGGATTGTCTTTGCCCGTGCATCCTCTGTGATTTTCTTGCCGATCAGATCTGTCACATAGAAAACATCTACGACTTTTTCGCCGAACGTCGCGATCTGCGCCGAAGCGATGTTCAGTTTCAGGTCCGACATTTCCCGCGTCAGCTCGAATAACAGCCCCGGCCGATCGAGGCCATTGACCTCGATCACCGTCAATTCGTCCGAAAGCGTGTTGTCGATGATCACTTGCGGCTCGACCTCAAAGGCCTCCATGCGCCGTTTGGTCGGCATCTTTTGCGGCTCAATGCTGTCGAGATAGATTTCACCCTCCAGCAGTTTTTCGATCGATTGGGCGATGCGCGTGCCGCGCCGCACCTCATCGTCGGATCGCTCGAACTCCCTCTGCAGATTGACGGTATCGAGCGCCATGCCATCGCGCGTTGTGGAAATCTGCGCGCCGACGATGTTGGCGCCCGCCCACGCGCATGATCCAGCGATCATGGTGATAAGCCGCGGATGGCCTGGCGCGAAGACGATGAGTTCCGTCACGTCCTTGACCGCATCGCTCGTCACCTTGGTGGTGAAGGTTTGTTTTTCGGTTTCCGCCTGCGCGATCAGCCTGGCGTGTTCGGCTTGGGTTTGCGGCTCCGTTCGCAACCAATAGGACGGATATTGGCGATCGATGAAGCGACCGATTTGCGCCTTCGTCCAGTCGGCGAGCTCGGCCCGCAACTCCTCTTCGGCCTGCCGCACGCGCTCGGTGCGGCTAAGCGCCGTAACACCCCCAGCCAGCAATGGCTCGGTCTCATAATAAAGCGTGTTGAGCAGCTGACCCTTCCAGCCGTTCCACACCCCTGGGCCTACCGCGCGTATATCGACGACCGTTAGAATCAACAACAATTTGAGCCGCTCGCGGCTTTGCACGATCGCCGCGAAGTCGGCCACCGTCTTGGGATCGTTGAGATCGCGACTTTGCGCATAGAGGCTCATGGTGAGGTGGAATTCGATGAGCCAAGCGACGGTCTCGGTCTCGGCGCTGCTCAGCCCCAAGCGCGGGCATAGCTTGCGTGCAATGCGCGCACCTGCAATCGAGTGATCCTCGTCTCGCCCCTTGGCGATGTCATGCAGCAGCATCGCCACGTAGAGCACCCGCCGGTTTTCGATCGTCTTGATGACCTCGCTGGCCAGCGGCGCCTCGTCTTGCTCCTTGCCGCTCTCGATGTCGGTCAGAATTCCGATGGAACGGATCAGGTGCTCGTCAACCGTGTAGTGGTGATACATGTTGAATTGCATCATCGAGACGACGCGCCCGAAGGAGGGAATGAAACGCCCGAGCACCCCCGCCTCGTTCATTTTGCGCAAGGTGAACTCAGGGTTGCTTGAACTCGTCAGCAACTCGATAAACAGGCGGTTGGCCTCCGGGTCCCGGCGCATCTTGTTGTCGATAAGCTTGAGAGATCCCCGCACCAGGCGAAAAGCGTCCGGGTGAAACGCCACATTGTTGAGGTCCGCCAGCCAAAACAAGCGAATGAGATTAACCGGATCTATCTTAAAAATATCGTCGCGCGCCACATTGATGCGCCCGGTATCGATGCGGAAATCGCTCGTCTTGCGCAGTCGCGAGCGCTTGCGCCAATTGGACGGCGCCAGCAATTGGTTGAGCGAGGGCACCGTCTTGAGCTGCTTGACCTCAAGCGCCGAACAGACGATGCGCGTCAGGTCGCCGACATCCTTGGCTACCAGGAAATAGTGCTTCATGAATCGTTCGACCGCCCGCAGCCCCTTATCATCGCGGTAGTCGAGCCGCTCGGCCAACACCGGCTGGACGTCGAACGAAAGGCGTTCCTCGGCACGGTTGGTGAGAAAGTGCAAATGGCACCGGATCGTCCAGAGGAACGCCTCGCATTTTCGGAACGTGCGCTGCTCGGACTTGGAAAAGATACCGCGTTTGACAAAGTTTTCCGCCTGCTCTTGGGGAAGCAAATAGCGCGTCAGCCAATGCAGCGTATGGAGGTCGCGCAAGCCGCCCTTGCCGTCCTTGACGTTGGGCTCGACCAAATAGCGTGAGGCTCCCTGATGCGCATGACGCTTGTTGCGCTCGGCCAGCTTCGCCTCGACGAACTCGCGCCCGCTGCCCTTGACCACGTCCTTCAGAAACCGCTGCTCGAAATCCTCAAACAGTTCGGCCTTGCCCCAAATCATGCGGGCATCGAGCAACGATGTGCGGATCGTCATATCGGATTTGGAGAGCCGCATGCACTGATCGATGCTGCGGGTGGCATGCCCCACCTTGAAGCCCAGATCCCACAACACATAGAGCATGTATTCGACCACGCTCTCGCCCCAGGCGGTTTGTTTGTAGGGCAGCAAAAACAGCAAATCGATGTCTGAGCCTGGCGCCAGCAGTCCGCGGCCATATCCTCCCGTGGCCACCACCGCCATGTGCTCCGCCGCCGAGGGGTTCGTCGCGCGGTAGATGTGATGAACGGTGAAATCGTAGAGCACCCGGATCAGCTCGTCCTGAAACAAGGACAGACCCTTGGCGCAGCGGCGGCCATTGCCGTCAGATTCAAGCTGCTTTTGCGCCTCCGCGCGCGACGTCGCGACGAGTTCCTTCATGCGTTCGAGCACCAGTGAACGCAGTTTGCTCTCGCGCCCGGAATGTTCGCGCCATAAGCCGGTCAGCTCGTCGCGCAGCGCCGCCGGATCGAAATAGGGCGCGCGCGTGATCAGGGTTTGGTCCATTCCGCTTCTACTCGGTCGATCTGACAAGCCGCCCTTGTACCACAGCTTGGCCTAGTCGAGACCATTTGCCTCGGCCAACATCGCCCGCAGACGATACAGTGCTTCGAGCGCCTCGCGCGGCGTCATGTCGTCGGGAACCATCTCACCGAGGGCGGTCTCGATGGCCGAGGCGGGCCCCGATGCCGCCGATTGATCGGCCGCTGCTGCATGAAACAGCGGAAGCTCGTCGGCCAAATCCCGGGCCGGGTGGTTGCGGTCTTCTTCCAGAACCGCCAGCACCTGCCTGGCCCTGGCAACCGCCAGGCCGGGCAAACCGGCAAGCTTGGCCACTTGAATTCCGTATGATCTGTCAGCCGCTCCGGCCTTCATCTTGTGCAAAAAGATGATCTCGTCCTGCCATTCCTTGACCTCGATCGTCGCGTTGGCGGCGTGGGCAAGTTTTTGGGCAAGGCCGGTGAGTTCGTGATAGTGCGTCGCGAAGAGCGCGCGCGAGCAGTTGACGTCGTGCAGGTGTTCGGCGCACGCCCAGGCGATCGAAAGGCCGTCATAGGTCGCCGTGCCGCGCCCGATCTCGTCGAGCACCACGAGCGAGCGTTCTCCCGCCTGGTTCAAGATGCCCGCCGTCTCCACCATTTCGACCATGAAAGTGGAGCGTCCGCCGGCGATATCGTCGGCCGCACCCACCCGGCTGAACAGCCGGTCGACGATGCCGATATGAGCCTCGTTTGCCGGCACGTACGAGCCCATCTGCGCCATCACGGCAATGAGGGCGTTTTGCCTCAGAAAGGTAGACTTACCCGCCATGTTGGGGCCCGTCACGATCCACAGCCGGCCCATCGGCCCCTGGTCGGTGTCCCGTCCCCGCCCACTTGAAGCAGATTCCAGACGGCAGTCGTTCTCGACAAAGGGAACGCCATCGCCTTTTGCAAGCGCCTGCTCGACCACCGGGTGCCGGCCAGCATCGATACGGAACGCCAGGCTCGAATCCACTTGCGGCCGGCAATAGCCTTGCTCCTCGGCCAGCTCCGCCAAGGCCCCGTAGTGGTCGAGTTCGGCGAGGGCTGCCGCAACTTCGCCCAGAACCCTGCCTTCTGCGTCAGCTTCGTCTTTGAGGGCGTTGAAGACCTCGAGTTCGATCGCCAGCGCCCGCTCGGCCGCCGTGACGATTTTGGCCTCGGTCTGCGCCAATTCCTCGGTGGTGAAGCGCACCGCGCTCGCCAATGTCTGGCGGTGGATATAGCTCTCGTTAAACGGCGCCTGCCGCAGCCGATCGGCCGCGTTCACTGTCACCTCAACGAAGTAACCAAGCACGTTGTTGTGACGCACCTTGAGAGATTTCAAATCCGTCTCTTGGACGTATTTGGTCTGAAGGGCGCCCACGACCTTGCGGCTTTCGTCGCGCAGCTGCTGGTTTTCGTCGAGATCGGCGCGGTAGCCCGAACGCACAAAACCGCCGTCGCGGCGCTGAATCGGCAGCTCGTCGCCAAGCGCCGACGTGAATTCCTCATAAAGCGCCGAGGGACTGGCCTGCAGCAGGGTGGCGAGCCTTGCGAGTTCATCGGGCAGGCCGAGCTTCTGAGCCGCATCTCCCAACCGCAGCGCGCATGAGGCCGCCACGTGCAGGCCGTCCCGGATCGCGCCAAGATCGCGCGGGCCGCCGCGGGCAAGCACGAGACGGGCCAGCGCCCTGGCAATATCGGGCGCGGCGCGCAAGTCTTCGCGCAGCCCCGCCCGCAGATCGCGTTTCGCCAGCAAAAAACCCATCGCGTCGAGCCGCCCGGCGATTGCCCCCTCGTCGGTAAGCGGACTGGAAAGGCGCGAAGAGAGTTCCCGCGCGCCGGCGCCCGTCACCGTTCGGTCGAGCGCCTGCAGCAGGCTGCCCTGGCGTTCGCCGCGGGTCGAACGGTCGATTTCCAAATTGGCCCGCGTCGCGGCATCGACCACAAGCACGTTTTGTGCGCCCGATCGTTTCGGCACCCGCACATGGGTTTCGCGGCCCACCTGCGTGATTTCCACATAAGTGAGCAAGGCCGCCACCGCTGCCAGTTCGGGCCGCCCGAACCCGCCAAATGCCTCTAGGTCGCTCACGCCCAATTTGGCCTTGAGCAGCCTGTCGCCCGCCAAGCTGTCGAAGGACCGCCGCGCGATGGGCGTGATCGCCACGCCCTGCCATTCGATCAGGCCTGTGAGCGTTTTGTCGCTCAGAGTGTCTTCACCGACCAGCAGCTCGCTCGGTCTCAGCCTGGCAAGCTCGCCTGCCAAATCCTCGGCCGTAACTTCGCCGACGATAAATTCGCCGGTGGAGATATCGAGCGAAGCAAGCGCAAAGCGTTCGCCGGGCGATTGGGTGGAGCTTGGCGCCCGGAAGAGCGCGGAGAGATAGTTGCTGCGCGCGGCCTCCAGCAAGCTCTCTTCGGTCAGCGTGCCCGGTGTCACCAGACGCACGACCTCGCGCCGGACGATCGATTTGGCGCCGCGTTTTTTGGCCTGGGCCGGATCCTCGGTTTGCTCGCACACCGCCACCCGGAAGCCGCACGCGATCAGACGCTGCAAATAGTCGTCGGCCCGCCGCAGCGGCACGCCGCACATGGGAATGTCTTCGCCCTCGTGCTTGCCGCGTTTGGTAAGCTGAATGCCGAGCGCCCGCGAGGCCGCGACGGCGTCCTCGAAGAACAACTCGTAGAAGTCGCCCATATGGTAAAAAAGCAGGCAATCGGGATGGGCGGCCTTAATCGCCAGATATTGCTCGATAACGGGCGTCGTGCCCTTGCCCGCGCCCGTCGAATTGCTGGATTTTACCTGTTGGCCCATGAAAGGCTTAGCCGCGCCCCGAATCCCTGCCGCCGGTCACACATAGCGCGGAGTCCTGGGGCCGTGAAGCCTTAGGCTCGCGTTATTAACGATAGAGTGCAAATAGCGCGCCTCAAAGGCGATTGTCCTGCCAAGATGCCGGTTCTATGGTGCCCTCTAGCCGAGGGACTAATCGGTGTTTGGGGCCGAGGGACACGCGGCCCGCCCACACGAAATTTCGACCGACGGTTTCAAAGCAGCACAATGCAACGCCCAACTCAAAAAACAAGTGTGACCGATCACGAGGCGCTCCAGTTCCACAAGACCGGCAAGCCGGGCAAGTTGGAGATCTCGCCGACCAAACCGATGGCCACCCAACGCGACTTGAGTCTGGCTTATTCGCCGGGCGTCGCCGCCCCAGTCAACGCCATCTACGCAGACGCCCAAAAGGCCTACGACTACACTAACAAAGGCAATCTCGTCGCCGTCATCACCAACGGCACCGCCATATTGGGCCTGGGCAATTTGGGTGCGCTCGCCTCCAAGCCCGTGATGGAAGGCAAGGCGGTCCTGTTCAAGCGCTTCGCCGACGTCGACGGCATCGATCTCGAAGTCGACACCACCGATGTCGACGCCTTCGTCAATTGTGTGCGTTATCTGGGTCCGGCCTTTGGCGGCATCAATCTGGAGGACATTCGCGCGCCCGATTGTTTCCTGATCGAGGAGCAACTGCGCGAGTTGCTCGACATCCCCGTATTTCACGACGATCAGCACGGCACCGCCATCATCGCGGCCGCCGGCTTCATCAATGCACTGCACCTGACCGATCGCGACATCGCCAACACCAAGCTGGTCTGCAATGGCGCGGGCTCGGCCGGCATCGCCACGCTGCAGCTGTTGAACGTCATGGGCCTGCCGCGCAAGAACGTCATTCTTTGCGATACAAAAGGCGTCATCCATTGCGACCGCAACGAAGGCATGAACCAGTGGAAATCTGGCTTCGCCAGCACCACCAAGGCCCGCACGCTGGCCGAGGCCGTCGAGGGCGCCGATGCGCTTTTCGGTCTTTCGGCCGCCGGCGCCTTCACGCCCGAAATGGTGGCGTCCATGGCCGATAATCCGGTTATCTTCGCCATGGCCAACCCCGATCCCGAGATCACGCCCGAAGAGGTCGCTCAGGTTCGCGACGATGCGATCATGGCCACCGGCCGCTCCGACTACCCGAACCAGATCAACAACGTGCTGGGCTTTCCCTACGTCTTTCGCGGCGCGCTCGATGTTCAGGCAAGCACCATCAATGAGACGATGATGGTCGCTGCCGCCGAAGCATTGGCCGAGCTGGCGCGCGTCGAAGTGCCCGACCAAGTGGCCGCCGCCTATCAGGGCCGCCGGCCGCGCTACGGCCGAAATTACATCATCCCCGTCCCCTTCGATCCCCGCCTGATGAGCCACGTGCCGCCGGCGGTCGCCAAGGCGGCGATGGATTCGGGCGTCGCGCGCCGGCCGATCGTCGATATGGCCGCATACAGCTCGGGCCTGAGCGCCCGTCTCGACCCGATCGCCGGCCTGCTGCACACGGTGTTCGAGAAGGTGCGCGCCAATCCCAAGCTCGTGGTCTTCGCCGAGGGCGAGGAGGATCGCGTGGTGCGCGCCGCCAACGCTTTTCTCAATGCGGCGTTGGGTGAAGCGATTTTGATTGGCCGGCAAGAGGAGATCGACCAAGCGCTGAGTTCCTCTGGCGTCGAGTTCCAGCAACCGATCGAATGCCACAATCCGCGTCATTCCGACCGCAACACCGAATACGCCGAGTTTCTCTATGGCCGGCTCCAGCGCGAAGGCTATTTGTTCCGCGATTGCCTGCGCATGGTCAGCAACGACCGCAATATATTCGGCGCCTGCATGGTGGCGCTCGGCCACGCCGACGCCATGGTGACGGGCGTCACGCGCAATTGGTCGACCGCCTACCAAGATATCCGACATGTGCTCGACCCCAATCCGGGTCAGCGCGTCATGGGCGTTTCGATCGCCATTTGCCGCAACCGCACCGTGCTGATCGCCGACACCGCCGTCCACGATGCGCACGACGCCGAGGCGCTGGCCGACATCGCCGAACAAACCGCCAACGTCGCCCGCCGCATGGGCTACGAGCCGCGCGTCGCAATGCTGGCTTATTCCAATTTCGGTCACCCGCCCGGCGAGCGCGCAAAATACGTGCGCGACGCGGTGCGCCTGCTCGACGAGCGCACCACCGATTTCGAATATGACGGCGAAATGACCGCCGACGTGGCGCTGAACCCCAGCGCCATGGCGCTCTATCCCTTCTGCCGGTTGTCGGAGCCCGCCAACGTGCTCATCATGCCGGCCTTCAACAGCGCCAGCATCGCTACGGGAATGCTTGAGGAACTGGGCGGCAGCACCATTCTGGGGCCCCTATTGGTCGGCCTTTCCAAGCCCGTGCAGATCGCCACCCTTGGCTGCACCGACGCCACCCTCGTCAATATGGCGGCGCTCGCCGCCTACGACGTGACGGGCTGAGAACGCATCTGCCCGAGCCCTCAGGCCGAACTCATCATAGAGGCATCCTTGGCGACGCCGACCGGTTCATCGACCCATTTGGCGAGCAGGGCTTCGAGTTCTTCACGCTCGAAGGGCTTGGCCAGATAATCGTCAAGGCCGGCCTCCAGATAGCGCTGGCGTTCCTCCGAAAAGGCATCGGCCGTCAGGGCCACGATGGGCGGCGCCTTGGCGTCCCTCGTCCGGCAGAGTTGATGGATCACTTTCGTGGCCTCGATGCCGTCCAATTCGGGCATGTGGATATCCATCAGCACCAGGTCTATCGCCGGCCCTTCGCCGATGATGCTGGCCTTGACCGCCTCCACCGCCTCCTTGCCGTCTTCCACATGGGTGAACTCGCAACCGGTCTTTTCCAGCATCTTGCAGGCCAGCAGCGCATTGATGCCGTTGTCCTCGGCCAGCAGCACGTGCTTGCCGCTTGCGCCCTTTCGCGGCGCTCGCGCCTCGAACAGCCCGTCGGTATCGGCGATGGCCCCGCCATAAGCCGGCGCCACATAGTGGTTGTCCTCGCCGCCTTCGATTTGCGCAAACAGCGAGACGGGCCGCACCGGGCGCACCAGAAACGCGTCGATCCCGACCCGCTTGAACTCGTCGACCTCGCCGCGTTCTGAAGGGTCGATCAGAACGATCGAACGCAACGCGTCCTCTCGCCCGCAGGCCTCGCCCGCTTGGGCGATAATGGCGCCGCCGCCGCGCGCGATCGAGGCCGTCATGATAATCGCCTCATAGGGCTTGCCTTCGTGCGACGCGCTCCAGAGCTGCAGCACCGCATTGGCCGGGCTCGCGAGCTCCACCGTGCAATCGCGCGCCCGGAGCGTGCGCGCGATCAGCTCGGCCTCGATCACGCCGTCATCGACCATCAGCACCCGCGGCGCGCGGCTCAAGGCAGGCCAATCCTGATCGATCGTGGCATCGCGGTCTTCGCCGAGCGGAATGTCGAATTGGAATATCGAACCCTGATCCGGGGCGCTCTCGACCGTGATCTCGCCGCCCATCTCTGCGACCAGCCGTTTGGAGATGGCAAGGCCCAGGCCCGTTCCGCCATGGCGCCTGGCACGAGTCGAATCGGCTTGTTCGAATTCATTGAAGATGTTGCGCTGATCCTCTTCGTCCATGCCGATGCCGGTGTCGCGCACCCGGCAACGGATCGCGAACCCGTGGGGACCGGGCGCCCGCTCCACCTCGAGCGCCACGCCGCCGGTTTCGGTGAACTTGATGGCATTGCCGATCAGGTTCATCAGAACTTGCCGCAGCCTGATCTCGTCGCCGATCACATGGCCCGGCAATGACGGCTCGCCGTACCAGCCGATCTCTAGGCCCTTGTCGCGGGCGCGCGGCGCCAACAGTTCGACCACCCCCTGCAGCGCCTCTGCCAGATTGAACGCTTCGGCCTTCAGCTCGAGCTTGCCCGCTTCGATCTTGGAGAAGTCGAGGATTTCGTCGATCAGCGACAACAGCGCCTTGGCTGAGGTCTGGATCGCGCGCGCATAGGTCTTCTGTTCCGCCGTCTGCTTGGTATCGATCAGGAGACCGGTCATGCCGAGAATGCCGTTCATCGGCGTGCGGATCTCGTGGCTCATCGAGGCCAGGAAGCGCGATTTGGCCTGGTTTGCGTCCTCGGCGAACTCGCGCGCCTCCTTGAGGGCGCCTTCGGCCGCGCGCTGCTCGGTGACGTCGCGGCCAAGCGACTGCACCTCTTTGATCGCGCCGCCGTCGGCCCTGATCTCGATGTCCTCCCAGGCTAACCAGCGCGGGCCGTTGGCCGTCTCCACCTCTTGGATATAGCGCCGCCGGCCGCTCTCCATGTCGCGCTCGACCTCGCCTGCCGAGGCACCCGCCACGACCGAGACCTCGAAGTGCTGGCCCAGCACCTCTTCGCGGCTGGCGTCAAAGCTCGTGCAGAAGGCGTCGTTGACGAAGGTCAGCCGGCCTTCATTGTCGCAGCGGAAGACCACATCGCTCTGGCCCTCGACCAGGTCGCGGTAGCGCGCCTCGCCATCGCGCAGGTCCCACCTTATGTCTTCGAGAGATTCCAGGCCGCCTTCGAGTTTCTCGGCCAACTGCGAGAGCCGCGTCTCGGCCTCGCTGCCCTCCTTTAGCGCGCTCCCGGATGCCCGCCAAAGGGTCAAGGCGCCCACCAGCGCCATGCAAAGACCCGCCAGCACGAAGGCAAAGCCGCCATCGAGCCAGCCGCCCTCATGCATAAGGCCGAGTGCGGCGACCCCCAGCCCAGCACCCACCAGCAGCAGCTCGCTCGAGAGCGCGCCAAGCACGGGCCTGCGCCCGCTGGTGCGCGCTCGGTTCACCCCGTCGCGGGCGCATTCGCCGGGCCGGCAGGTGATCTTGTCGTTGGTGTTGGCGGGTTTATACGCGCCAAAGGGGCCTTGGTTACGCTCGAACTGCACGACTTACTCGGGGCCAGGATACCGCGGGACATGGCGTCCCGTGCCTCAAGTGAATCGAAATTCTCTTGAGAAAGCCTTACCAGAGTGCCGTCCGTGCGAGGAATTTCAGCCCGATCACGCCGCTTCGCGGGCGCGCAGGGTCTCGCCGCGGTAACTAAGTGCTTCAGCGACGTGCAACCGCCCCACGCTATCTGCGCCATCGAGATCGGCCAGGGTGCGGGCCAGTTTGAGGTTGCGATGGTAGCCGCGTGCGCTCAATTTGAGGCTTTCGGCGGCCTCAGCCAGCAGCGCCGCACCGGCTTTATCGAGGGCTGCGGCCTCTTCGAGCAGCGCGCTCGGGCAGTCGGCATTGGTGCGGACCCGGCCCCCTTCCAGCCCGCCGTAACGCGCGGCTTGGCGTTTGCGCGCCGCGACCACCCGGTCGCGCACCTCGGCACTCGCCTCGGGGCGTGGGCCTCCCGTCAACGCCGGGCGCGGCCCCTCACCCCACCTTGGCCTCGATCGTGTCCCAGATCAGCGCCGCTATATCGGCGCCGCCGAAGCGCTCGACCTCGCGGATGCCGGTGGGCGAGGTGACGTTGATTTCGGTCAGATAGTCGCCGATCACGTCGATACCGACGAAGATCAGGCCGCGCCTCTTGAGCTCCGGCCCGAGCCTGGCGCAGATTTCCTTATCGCGTTCGGTCAACTCCACCGGTCCGGCTTGGCCCCCCACATGCATGTTGGAGCGCGTCTCATCTGCCGCCGGCACCCGGTTGATCGCGCCCGCGATCTCGCCGTCGACCAGGATGATGCGCTTGTCGCCGGCGCGGACTTCGGCGCGGTACTGCTGGACCATGAAGGGCTCGCGGAAGACGGTCTGAAAGAATTCGACCAGCGAATTGAGATTGGTGTCGTCGGGCCCCAGCCGGAACACCGCCACCCCTCCATTGCCGTAGAGCGGCTTGATGACGATGTCCTTGTATTTGGCGCGGAACGCCTTGACGACCTCCAGCGAGCTGGTGATCGCGGTGGCCGGCATCAGGTCGAGGAAATCGAGCACGAACACCTTTTCCGGCGCGTTGCGCACCTGGCATGGATCGTTCACCACCAGCGTTTTGGGGTGGATGCGCTCAAGGAGATGCGTCGTGGTGATGTAGCTCATGTCGAAGGGCGGGTCTTGGCGCAGATGCACGACGTCGAAGTCTTCGAGGTTCACCTGGCGGGGATCCGAAAGCGTGTAATGCTCGCCCTCCTTGTCCTCGACGCTCAAGCTGTGGCCTTCAGCGATCAGGCACGCGCCCTCGAGGCTGAGGCAAGGCGGCGTGTAATAGAAAATCTCATGGCCGCGCGACTGGCACTCCAGCAACAGCGCAAAGGTTGAATCGCCACGGATATCGATTCGATCGATCGGATCCATCTGAAATGCCACCCGCAGCCCCATCGCATTCTCTCCCTTGTGGTTGACGCCGCGCGCAGGCTGCCGTCCGGCGCGCCGAAGGTCAAACCCGAAATGCGTCCGCCATATGACGCGGCCACGACCACAGGCTGAGCAAAATCACGTCGAAGCCGACGTCAAAGTCGCCCTCGGCCTGATTGCGCGAAAGCCAGTGCTGGGCGGCGCGTGCGATCCGGTGCTGCTGCTGGGTCGAGACTGCGAAGGCGCCCTCGGCCTGACTGGCGCGCGCCTTGACCTCGACGAAGGCGTAGCGCTGGCCGCGGCGGGCAACCAGATCGATCTCGCCAACCGGGCTACGGTAGCGCCGCTCCAGAATGCGATAACCCTTGAGCTTGAGCAGCATTGCCGCGGCGAGCTCCGCCCGCAGCCCCTTGCGGTAAGCCGCCCGCCGCCTGGTCTTGCTCACGGGCCGCCCGCGGGCTTGTCGGCCTCGGCGAGCGCCAGCGCAATCTTGTAGACCTTACCGCGCGGCACGCCGAATTCGGCCGCCACCGCGCGCGCCGCGTCCCGCACGCTGAAGCTCTCCAAGCGCGCCTTGAGGCGTGCCTCGATCGCGGCCTCCGAGACCATTTGATCAGGCGCTGCCTCGATGATGATGACAAATTCGCCCTTGCGCCTCTCCTCGGGCCAGGCCGCGACGGTTTGAGCGAGCTCATCGAGCCGCCCGCGCGCGATGGTCTCGTGTTTTTTTGTCAGCTCCTTGGCGAGCGCGCCTTGCCGATCGCCGATCTCTTGGGCCAGGTCGGCCAGCGTCGCCTCGATCCGCTTTGCCGCCTCGAACAAAATGAACGTGGCGGGCAGGCAGGCCAGCACCTTGATGCGTTTGCGCCGCGCCGTCTGCTTGGGCGGTAAAAACCCTTCGAAAAAGAACCTGTCGCTGGGCAGGCCCGAACTGACCAGCGCCGCGATCGGCGCGCTTGGACCGGGAACGGCGACGACGCTGAGCCCCGCCTCATGGGCGTCGCGCACCAGCTTGAAACCTGGATCGGAGACGAGCGGCGTTCCCGCATCGCTGATCAGCGCCACCGATGAGCCGGCGCGAATGCGCGATAGAAGCCGGGGGCGTTCGCGCGCGGCGTTGTGCTCGTGATAGGGCGCAAGCTCGCGCCTGATGCCGAAATGGCCGAGCAATTTGCGCGAGTGGCGGGTGTCCTCGCAAAAAACAAGGTCGGCGCCCGCCAGCACCGCGAGGCCGCGCAGCGTGATATCGGCGAGATTGCCGATGGGCGTCGAGACAAGATAAAGCCCCGCGGCGAGCGGCTTGGCCAACTCATCCGCCATCACCTCACCGGCGCGCCCGGGAAGATCGGCGTCAGCGCCGGATTTCTTGTCTTTCGGCATAATATTCAATTGGTTAGATCGAGCGAGCGGCTCGCCGATTGTTCCCGGTCCAAGCCTGGCCCAATCCCGCAGGACCATTGGACGGCACAGGTCGAATTTAGGCATTTAGCGCCCGCGCGTCTATCTTGCTGCAGCCACACTTGATCTTTAGGCCATTCCGGCAAGGCGCCGCGCTAGACGAATGACGTGGTGTTAACCATAATCGTCTACCCCTTGATATGGGAGCCATCGCCGCAGCGCGTGGCGTCAAGGACCGATACGAGCAAATCGACCTATGCCAATGCGGCCAAACAGTATGATAACCCTCGCGTTGCGCCACCTGTGGTGCGCCGCATTCGTGCTTGCGGCCGCGCTTGTATTGAGCGGTTGCCGCGGCGGCGGATCGGGCGCACAGGGCATGGACGGTGCGGGCTTTGGCCCCAACGGTCAGGTCCAGCCGGGCGGCCTGATGGGGCGGAACGGCCCTAAGGTCAAAGTGGCGTTGTTGCTGCCGACCACCGCCAAGGGCAACACCGCGCAGATCGCCCTGGCCCTCAAGCAGGCCGGCGAACTGGCGCTGTTTGATTTCGACAACCCGGCCGTCATTCTGGTCGCCAAGGACACCAAGGGAACGCCCGAGGGCGCGCGCCTGGCCGCCGAGCAGGCAGTCAACGACGGCGCCGAGCTCATTGTCGGTCCGCTGTTCGCCAAATCCGTCGCGGCCGCGGCCCCCGTCGCACGCCAGGCGGGCGTCCCAATCATCGCCTTTTCGAGCGATCGGCAAGTGGCCGGCGGCGGCGTTTATTTGCTAAGCTTCCTGGCCGGTGCCGATGTGGGCCGGATCGTTTCCTACGCCGTATCCCAAGGCAAACGCGCGTTCGGGGCGCTGATCCCCAATTCTCCCTACGGCAATTTGGTCGCCCAGACCTTTTCCAACGCGGTGTCGCAGTCGGGCGGTCAGCTCGTGGCGATCGAACGCTACCCCTTGGAAGCCAACTCCATGCTGGAACCCGCCCGCAAGATCGCGGAGCTCGCCAAGTCCGAGCCGCCGCAGATCGACACCATTTTCATTCCGGCCGGCCCGGAAACCTTGCCGACGATTTCAGCCCTGATGCCCTATTTCGAGATCGACACGAAAACCGTAAAGCTGCTGGGCACCGGGCGCTGGGACTATGCGGGCATCGGCCGCGAAAAACCGTTGATCGGCGGCTGGCTGCCGGGGCCCGACCCCAAGGGCTGGCGCGCCTTTACCCAGCGCTACGTCAAGACGTACGGCAAGACGCCGCCGCGCCTTGCCAGCCTCGCCTACGACGCCGTCAGTCTGGCCGTTTCGCTCTCCAGCAATCCGCCAGGCAGTCGCTTCACGCCCGGCCAACTGACCCGCGCCAGCGGTTTTGCTGGCGTCGACGGGCTCTTCCGCTTGCGCTCCGACGGCACCTCTGAGCGCGGTCTGACGATCCTCGAAGTCCAGCGCTTCGGCACCCGGGTGATCGACCCGGCGCCGTCGGTTTTCGGCAACGCCCAGTTCTAGGTCGGCACGCCTCAAGCCATCAGTTCGGCGATCACGGCGTTCAGCACCAACCGGCCCTGATCGCTGACGCACAACCTGCCGCCCTCGATCTCGACCAGCCTCTGGGCCCGCAGCATCGCCAAGCCCTTGGCATTGACCTCGCCGCCGATGGCCGCAAGGCGTTGCAGATCGATGCCCTCGGCCAGGCGCAATCCCATCAGCAAAAATTCGGAGACATGTTGGTCCGGCTCCAGCGCCTGCAACTGCTCCAGGCCGTGACCCTCAGCCTCGACCTGGTCGCGCCATGCCTCGGGCGGGCGCAGCGTGGCCAGATGGTGGCGCTTGCCGTCCAAGGTGAGCCTGCCATGGGCCCCTGGTCCCACGCCCGCATAATCGCCCGAGCGCCAATAGAGCAAATTGTGCCGGCATTCCTCACCCGGCCGCGCGTGGTTGGATATCTCGTAGGCCGCAAGCCCCGCCCCATGGGTTATGGACTGTGTCGCCTCAAACAGGGCTGCGGCGGTCTCGCTGTCGGGAACGAGCAATTTTCCGGCCGCGTTGAGCGCGGCGAAGGGCGTCTCGGGTTCGATGGTGAGCTGATAGAGCGACAGGTGATCGACGCCCAGATCAAGCACCGCCTCGAGCTCCTTCTGCCAATGGCTTAGCCTCTGATAGGGCCGCGCATAGATCAAATCAATCGACACGCGCTCGAAATGATCCCGCGCCACGCCGAGCGCGGCCATCGCCTCCGCCGCGCTGTGCAGGCGCCCAAGCGCCTTCAGGGCCGGATCGTCGAGGGCCTGAACACCGAGCGACACGCGGTTGACGCCGGCCGCGCGCAACTGCGCGAAATTGGCCGCCTCCACGCTCGTCGGGTTGGCCTCGAGCGATATCTCCGCATCGCCTGACAGCCGCCAGTTTTTCGCGATGTGTTCCAGAATCGCCGCGACCGTATCCGGGCGCATTAATGAAGGCGTGCCGCCTCCAAAGAACACGCTGCCCACCTCTTGTGGGCCGGAGACTTCTGCCATGTGATCGAGCTCGGTTCGGTAGGCGGCCAGGAACCGGTCCTCGTCGATGCCGCCGTGGCGGACGTGCGAATTGAAATCGCAATAAGGACATTTGGCCAGACAGAAGGGCCAATGGATATAGACGCCGAAGCCCCTTGCCCGGGCGTCACTGGCGGCCTTCGATGACTTCCGTGACGAACTGCTCGAATGCTTTTGCGCGGTGCGATATGGCATGCTTTTGTCCGGGCTCCATTTCGCCGAAGGTCTCTTCGCACCCGTCCGCGACGAAGATGGGATCATAGCCGAAACCGCGCTCGCCCCTAGGCGGCCAAACGAGGTGGCCAAACAGCTTGCCCTCAAACAGATGCACCCGCTCGTGCGGCCAGGCAATGGCGAGCACGCAGGTGAAATTGGCGCGGGCGGGCTCGTTCGAGATCGCGCCGGCCGAGGCCAGTTCGCGGGCAATGCGCGCCATGGCGCGGCGAAAGTTCTTCGGTTCACCCGCCCATCGCGCCGAATGGATCCCGGGCGCGCCGCCGAGCGCCTCGACCTCGAGTCCAGAATCATCAGCAAGCGCCGGCATGTTTGCAACTTCGGCCGCCGCCACCGCCTTGATCACGGCGTTTTCTGCAAACGTGGCGCCGGTCTCCTCCGGTTCGGCGAGACCCAAATCCGCAGCAGAGGCCGTTTCGATGCCGAACGGCCCGAGCAGCGCCTCGATTTCGCGCACCTTGCCCGCATTGTGGCTCGCCACCACGATCCGGTCGCCGGCGCGCAGCTTCCCCGCCATCAGGCGACAGACAGCTTTTGCAGGTTACAGAGTTCTGCGATGCCCTTCTTGGCCAGTTCCTTGAGGGCCTCGAACTGCGCCTCGCTGAAGGGATCGCCTTCGGCCGTGCCCTGGATCTCGACGATGCCGCCTGCACCGGTCAGGACGAAATTGACGTCCGCCTCGGCTTGCGAATCCTCAGCGTAATCGAGATCGAGCACCGGCTGACCGCTATAAAGGCCGCAACTGACCGCCGCCACCTGATCGCGTATCACGTCGCCGGTCACCATATCGCGCGCCGCCATCCAGGCGATGCAGTCCCGCAACGCCACCCAGGCGCCGGTGATAGCCGCTGTTCTGGTGCCGCCATCGGCTTGGACCACGTCGCAATCGATGGTGATCTGACGCTCGCCCAATGCCTTCAGATCGACCACCGCGCGCATCGAGCGGCCGATCAGGCGCTGGATCTCCAGCGTGCGGCCCGATTGCCGGCCCGTCGCTGCTTCCCGGCGCATGCGCTCGGACGTCGAGCGCGGCAACATGCCGTATTCGGCCGTGACCCAGCCCCTGCCCTGGCCCTTGAGCCAGCCCGGTACTTTGTCCAAAAGGCTCGCCGTACACAGCACATGCGTGTTGCCGAATTTTATGAGGCAGGAGCCCTCGGCGTGCAGCGAGACGCCCCGCTCGAGTGAAACGGGCCGCAGTTCTTCGGGCTCACGCTTGGATGGGCGCATGCTGGCAAGTGTCCCTGTTCCGGATAGGCATCAAATGAGCGCCGATCCTACCGGAGCCCGGCCGCCCGATCAACGGCGCACGCGCGAACGGCCGCCCCCAAAACGCGTGACAAGGGGCGGCCGCTACCGGGACATAAGTCTGCTAAGGGCTTTTGACGCTTAACAGGCGCCCCAGTTCTGGACAGTGTTTCTCCGGATAATTGATTCCGCGGTGGCCGACTGTTGGGACACCTTGCGGCACCAGCCATAATGACCGTCATACCAGTTGTGCCAGCGGAAGCCGGTGCACTGCATGCCGCGGTTCGCCATTTGCTGGTACTGAATCACCGCGCTGCCGGCGTAATTGCGGCAAAACGGTTTGTTGGCCGCCATGGCATTGGCCGCAAACACGACCGTGCCGACCAGCGCCAGCACGCCAACGACAAAGAATTTCACTTGGCTGTACATAGTTTACTCCCTTGCTCGAATGATCGGCTCCGAACCGTTCGGAACCCGTTGCTGGATTTGTCGCGCTGGCGGCACAAAAGGTTCAAAAATGAAATTTATGCGCCGGTTTCCGGGGCTACCCGTTTCCACAAGGAATTCGGCCGCCAAACTCTTAACGGGAATCTGCGGCGTCGTTTGACGTCCAACGGCCCACACCCTAAATAGAAGTCATGCGTGAAAAAGAGTTGCAAATCGCCGCTCAGGCCATGGGCCAGGGCACGACGGGTCTGAACGACCTGAACGTGCGCTCGCGCGATATTTTCCGCCATATCGTCGAGAGTTTCCTCGAAACCGGCGATCCGGTCGGCTCGCGCAATTTGAGCCGGCAGCTTCCCGTCGCCCTGTCACCCGCCTCGGTGCGAAACGTCATGTCGGACCTCGAGGCGCTCGGCCTGATTTATGCGCCCCACACCTCTGCCGGCCGCCTGCCGACCGAATTGGGCTTGCGGCTGTTCGTCGACGGTCTTCTCGAAGTGGGCGGCCTCAGCCAAACCGAGCGCGATCAGATCAAGTCGCAGATTTCCGGCAATGCCGAGGATCTGCTCATCGAGGACGTCTTGAGCGAAGCAAGCGGAATGCTATCGGGCCTGCTGGGCTGTGCCGGCGTGGTGCTGGCGGAAAAACAGATAGTCCGCCTGAAGCACATCCAGTTCGTCACCCTGGACCCCACCCGCGCCCTTGCCGTGCTCGTCGGCGAGGACGGCAGTGTGGAGAACCGCGTCATAACGCTTCCCGAGGGCTTGCCGCCGTCCGCTCTGGTGGAGGCGACGAATTATCTCAATGCGCGCATTGCGGGACAGACGCTGTCTGAGGCGCGCGTGCGCATCCAGATCGAGCTGGAGCGCCACGAGGCCGAATTGGACGCTCTCAGCGCCAAGGTGGTGGAAGCGGGTCTGGCGGTGTGGTCTGGCGAGGGCGGCGATCGCAAGAGCTTGATCGTGCGTGGCCGCTCGCACCTGCTGGACGAACTGACCGCGCTTGACGATATCGACCGGATCCGCCGCCTGTTCGACGATCTGGAGGCCAAGAAGGAGCTCATTCAGCTGCTCGAGCTTGCCGAACGCGGCGACGGCGTGAAAATTTTTATCGGGTCCGAAAACCAGCTCTTTTCCCTGTCGGGCTCGTCGCTGATTGTCGCCCCGTTCCAAGATGAGGAACACAAGACCGTCGGCGTGCTTGGCGTTATCGGTCCCACCCGCCTTAATTACGCGCGAATCATTCCCATGGTCGACTACACGGCCAGGCTCGTGGGCCGATTGCTGACTTGATTAATCTCGCGTGCGTCCGATATCGATGACGCAGCCTTTTCAATTGACACCGATGTCTCGAGCTCCAATCCAATGAGTGAAAAAAAACCCGACCCCGCCGCCAAGCCCCAGGATCAGAAATCCAAGGCGGGCGGTAAGGAAAAAACCGCTGGCGCGCCCCAAGAGGCCGCCGCGCAAAAAGCCGCCGATGCCGGCCCTGCCGGCTGGGCTTCGGGCGATACGGCCGATGCCAACGCGACGCTCGAAGACCTGCAAACCGAGAACGCCGACCTCACGGACCGGCTGCTGCGCGCTGTTGCCGAAATGGAAAATCTGCGCCGCCGCACCGAACGGGAAAAATCGGAGACGGCCAAATACGCCGTCACGGCCTTCGCCCGCGATGTGTTGAGCGTCGGCGACAACATCAGCCGCACGATCGAGGCCGTGCCGCAAAACGAGGTCGCCCGCGATCCGGCGCTCAAAGCACTCCTCGAGGGCGTTCAAATGACCGAACGCGAGCTTCAAAATATTTTGGAGCGCCACGGCATCAACAAGCTCGACCCCAAAGGCGAGCGCTTCGACCCCAATCGCCACCAAGCGATATTCGAGGTCGAGAACAAGGACGTGCCCGCGGGCACGATTGTAGAGGTCGTTCAGGCCGGCTACGTCATCGAAGACCGCATTTTGCGGCCCGCCATGGTCGGCGTGGCCAAGGGTGGCGAAAAACTGCCTGCGCCAAGCGCTGGCGATACGCCCAAGGCGGCCAATGACGACAGTCCCACTTCTCCGGATTCGCCCCAAGACGGCGGCCCCGGCGACGGCAAAGTTGGCATCAACGTCGACAAGAGCGCTTGAGGGAAATTCAGCGCGATTTGGGTACGCAATTCACGCTTCTGTTTTCAAAATGCCAATTCCTTGCCGCCAACCGACGGGCCGACTCCTATAGTCTTCGGCCGAAATTGGGGTAGACTGATCATGGCCTTCCGCTAATGCGGGAAGCCCCGATGGGTTTGATGGGTTTAAGGAGTGCTCGCCTCACACACTGGCGCTAAATGAATTTAAGAGCAGCTGACGTCGCCGCCTTACCATTTCTTGGTCGCGCCTTCGGCTCGATCGCCACGCACTGAACCAGCTCGGTGGTAGGGCACTCTGTCGATCGATGAACTTTCGAATGAGGAGCCGTTCAGCGATGTTACGAAAAATCAGGACGTTCTGGACGCTAGTGCTCGCAGCAGGCATCACTGCCGCAATTGTCTTGGTGGTCGATTTCGGCGATCAATTGCGGGCGCAGGACAACCTGCCGCTTGGACGCAAATCATCTGCAATCGCTGACGGACAATATCCCGCCAGCTACTTTCCCAATACCGAGCGACTGGGTCCAGCCGAAATGAGGATTACCGCGCTTGGCACAGGAATGCCGAACCAGACAAGAGCTGCGGTATCCATCTCATATCTGGTCGAGCTGGGTAATGGAGACAAATTCTTGTTCGATGTTGGCTCGGGAATGCTTGCCAACTTGTTCTCGCTGCGGCCTGATTTTTCAAAGCTCGACAAAGTCTTCGCCAGCCATCTGCACGTCGACCATGTCGGCGATTTCATGGGGGTTCACATTGGCGGCTGGTTGTCGGGCCGCTACACGCCGATCCATATCTACGGTCCGACCGGATGGACCCCAGAGCTCGGCACCAAGGCCTTTGCGGATGCAATACAAAAGGGCTACGCCTGGGATCTCGCCACCCGCAGCGGCGCGCTGCCTGATGCTGGCGCGAAGATCGAGGTGCATGAATTCGACTACAAGCAGCTCAACGAAATCGTCTACCAAAAGAACGGCGTAACCATCCGGTCTTGGCCAGCCATTCACAGCCTCGATGGGTCCGTGAGCTACAGTCTCGATTGGAATGCTTTGAAGTACGGGCGGGCTTTTCAGACAGACTGCGCCTACTTTTTCTTCGGCTTCATAGCGGCCATTGTCGCCACCAGATCCCTGGTTTCGGGGCGAAGATTCTCGATCCCGCCATAGGGCACGTCCATACCCGGCTTGCGGTCGGGGTAGCTCTGCTTCATGCCCAGATGCCGCTTGATCATGGCGACAAACTGCCCGCCGAATCCGACACCATAAAAAATGGCATCCCCCGGCCGGTCCTCGCGCGGATTCTTGTAAAGGTCGAATATCGCCGCACCGATCGGGTTCGATCCGAGCGGCGGGATGTGCATCTTATATTGCTGTTTCACCACCGATTTCAGCGTCGGTCCTTCATAGACGAAGACGTAATCGCGGCGGCCTCGGGTTTCGCCCAGCAGCAGCATCGGCGTCTGGTCGAGACCGTCGATCAGGCGGTCTCGGGGGATATACTGATCCGCGCCGCCCATCTTGGCGAAGGTGGTGAACAGGTCAGATACATGGATCATGTCCTGCGCGCGGGAGCCGGCCTTGATCGCGGCCGGCCAGCGGATGAAGGCATTGACGCGCACGCCGCCTTCCAGATGCTCGGCCTTGCCGCCGCGATAGATCCTGTCGGATTGGCCGCTCTTGTCGGCATATTGCATGAACGGTCCGTTGTCGCCCATGACGACGACGACCGTATTATCGGCAATGCCGAGCTCGTCGATCTTGTCCAGGATCTCGCCGATCCAGCCATCGACCTTGGAGAGTGATTCAGGGATCGGGCCGCCGTTGAGCGTTTTTGCCGGCGCCATGCCGGCCCGTGTGAACGACAACGGATACTGCGGCCAATATTGCAGGAAGAAGGGCTTGTCGCCTTTAGCCAGCCGTTCGAGCTGTTTCAAGGCACCGTTCTTGTAGCTCTCCTCCATGCGATCGTAGTGATCCTGGGTATAAATTTCGCCCGCCTTGAAATTGACTTCGCGCAGCTTGCCGTCCTTCGTGCCGACCACGCCGTAGACCATCGCGTTGGGGTTTGTGCGGAATGTCTTGTCGAGCTCGAACGTATCGGTCCGCAGGTTCCTTGATTGGCCGATCGTCAGGCCTTCGATTTCGGCCGTCTCGTTCATGATCGCCATCTGCCCCTGCTGGTGCATGGGATGTTCGGCATAGTCGAAACCCTGGTTGGTGGCGTAGGACTCTTCAATGTCACCAAGATGCCACTTGCCCATATGGACGGTTTCGTAGCCCGCTTGGCCCAGCACCTCGGCAAGCGTGACTTCCCAAGCCGACAGACCGTCGCCGGCGATTGTGGCCTTGGCCTCGGCTGTGCCGGTACGCACCGCATACCGCCCGGTCATCATGGCGGCGCGGGTCGGCGTGCATGACGGCTCGGTATACATGCGCATCAGGGAAAGGCCTTCGGTCGCAAACTGCGAGATTCTCGGCGTGCTATAGCCGCGGATCACATCGAGATCGGGCATACCGATTTCGCCAAAGCCGAGATCGTCGAGCAGGATGTAAACGATGTTTGGTGGCTTGCCGCCGTTCTTGGCGCGGATTTCAGCCAACTTGGCGTCAATCTCCTTGTCTTCACTGGCCCACCGCTCGCCATGCTGGGCGGCAAGGACGTTATGTTCGGCGTCGTGGATGATTTTGTCGGCTGCCCTGACGGGTGCGCCCGTGAAAACCGCTGCAAAAGCGCTTAGAAAAACAAGTCGGAGAAAAATTGAACGCATCCATCGTCTCCTCATCTGCTCGTCTCGTGGGTTCGATCATTGCAAATACGGGGTGCATTGTCATTTTCAAGTCGATGGCAAAGGCTCGCGTGTCTGGTCGGACTGTCCGCTTCCGGCCAGCAGCGGGCGTCCGATGCCGCTGCCGTTCTGGCGCTAGTCCGGCTCCGTCACCCGCCGCAGCGTCAGATTGAAGCGCCCGCCTTCGGCCAACAGATCGCTGCTCTCTGGGAAGATGCGCGCGATGCCGTGATAAGCAAGCCGGGCCGGGCCGCCCAACACGACGACGTCCCCCGAGACGAGATCGAAACTGGTCACTTGGTCCCGCCGTCTTAGCCCGCCCAGTCGAAACCGGGCCGTATCGCCGAGCGAAATCGAGACCACCGGGGCCGATGCATCGGCCTCGTCCGCGTCGCGATGGTCGCCCATTTTCGCGCCGGCGCCGTAATGGTTGATCAGACAGGCTTGCGGTTGCGCCTCATAGGCTGCCACCGCCCGCCAAATTTGCGTTATTTGACCGGGCATGGCGGGCCAAGGCTCGCCGGTCATGGGGTGAAGCCGCTCGTAGCGGTAGCCGCCCGCCTTGTCCGAAACCCAGCCCAAGGCGCCGCAATTGGTCATGGAGACGGAAAAGGGTTTCCCCGTGCCCGGCATGGCGGGCCTGTAGAACGGCGCGGCGGCGATAACGGCGCGAATTTCCGCCAGCAACGCGCCCTGCGCCCGGCGATCCAGCAATCGGGGAAAATAGCCGAAGCCTCGCGGCAGAGACCGCCGATCCGGCAATATGGGCCCGGTGCGCGAAGTCACTGTTTTACCTTTATGCAAATCCTTGCTCAGAGCGCGCTTGCGGGGCCTCACCCTCGCCCTTATATAACGCCAAGACCCGTATTCACGGAATCGTTATGGGGATCGCTCCCGTGCTTTGCAGTTGCAAGCATGGGGCACGCCGGGTGCCTACCGGGCCTGGGCGGTCTGCCGAAGACAAGAGGTTTTATTTATCATGTCGAAAGTCATTGGAATCGACCTCGGCACCACGAACTCGTGTGTCGCGGTGATGGATGGGTCAAGTCCGAAAGTTGTTGAGAATTCAGAAGGCGCGCGCACAACGCCCTCGATGGTGGCCTTCACCGAGGATGGCGAACGCCTGATCGGTCAGCCGGCCAAACGCCAGGCCGTGACCAACCCGGAAAACACGCTTTATGCCATCAAGCGCCTGGTCGGGCGGCGCCACGACGACCCCATGGTGGCCAAGGACAAGAAGCTTGTCTCTTACAAGATCGTAAAGGCCGACAATGGCGATGCCTGGGTCGAAGCCCAAGGCGAGAAATATTCGCCCTCCCAGATTTCGGCCTTCATCCTGCAGAAGATGAAGGAAACGGCCGAAGCCCATTTGGGCGAGACGGTCGAAAAAGCGGTCATCACCGTTCCTGCTTATTTCAACGACGCCCAGCGTCAGGCGACCAAGGACGCCGGCAAGATCGCCGGCCTCGAGGTGCTGCGCATCATCAATGAGCCGACGGCCGCGGCCCTTGCCTATGGGCTGGATAAGAAGGACGGCGAGACCATCGCCGTCTACGACTTGGGCGGCGGCACCTTCGACGTCTCGATCCTCGAGATCGGCGACGGCGTCTTCGAGGTGAAATCCACCAACGGCGACACCTTCCTCGGCGGCGAAGATTTCGACATGCGGCTCGTCGACTATCTGGCCGATGAGTTCAAGAAGGAGCAAGGCATCGATTTGCGGGGCGACAAGCTCGCCCTTCAGCGCCTCAAAGAGGCGGCCGAGAAGGCCAAGATCGAGCTCTCCTCGGCAACCCAAACCGAGGTCAACCTTCCCTTCGTCACCGCCGATCAGTCGGGGCCGAAGCATCTCACCATGAAGCTCACCCGCGCCAAGGTCGAAAGCCTGGTCGAGGATCTCATCAAGCGCACTGTCGGGCCCTGCGCGGCGGCGCTCAAGGACGCCGGTCTCAAGGCGGCCGAGATCGACGAGGTGGTGCTCGTTGGCGGCATGACGCGCATGCCCAAGGTGATCGAGACGGTCAAAAATTTCTTTGGCAAAGAGCCGCACAAGGGCGTCAACCCGGATGAGGTCGTCGCCGTTGGCGCCGCCATTCAGGCCGGCGTACTCCAGGGCGACGTCAAAGATGTGCTGTTGCTGGACGTCACCCCGCTCTCTCTCGGTATCGAGACCCTGGGCGGCGTCTTCACCCGTCTGATCGACCGCAACACGACGATCCCGACCAAGAAGAGCCAGATCTTCTCAACCGCCGAAGACAGTCAGAGCGCGGTCACCATCCGCGTCTTCCAGGGCGAGCGCGAGATGGCGAGCGACAACAAGATGCTCGGCCAATTCGATCTCGTCGGTATCCCGCCGGCGCCGCGCGGCATTCCGCAGATCGAGGTCACCTTCGACATCGATGCCAACGGCATCGTCAACGTTGCCGCCAGCGACAAAGCAACCGGCAAGGAACAGTCGATCCGCATCCAGGCTTCGGGCGGATTGTCCGACGGTGATATCGATCAGATGGTCAAGGATGCCGAAGTCCACGCCGAGGAAGACGCCAAGCGGCGCGACCTGGTTGAGGCCAGGAATCAGGGCGAGGCTTTGATTCATGCCACCGACAAGACCTTGAGCGAATTGGGCGACAAGATCTCCGAGGCCGACAAGACCACGATCGAGACCGCCGTTGCGGAGCTCAAGACGGCGCTGGAAGGCGAAGACGACGAAGCCATCAAGGAAAAAGTCGACACGTTGGCCCAGGCCTCGATGAAATTAGGTGAGGCCATGTACCAGGCCAACCAAGAAGGCGGCGAACCGGGCGAGGAAGCCGAGCCCGGCGCACAAGCGGGCGAATCCGGCGAAGACATCGTCGATGCCGATTTTGAAGAGGTCAAGGACGACGACAGCAAGAAATCTGCTTGAGTCCTCCAGAGACCTTGTAGCTAAGAATGCGTAAAGGCCCCGCCATGTGCTATGCACCTATTGCAAGCCCGGGCGGGGCTTTTTCCAACCAAATCTGACATAGCGCGGGCATGGCGAAGCAAGATTTCTACGACATTCTGGGCGTCTCCCGTGACGCCGGCGAAGACGACGTCAAAAAGGCGTACCGCAAGCTCGCCAAGCAATATCACCCCGATCACAATCCAACCGACGAAGAAGCCGAACACCGCTTCAAGGAAGTCAACGAGGCATACGAAGCCCTCAAGGACCCGCAAAAACGCGCCGCCTATGACCGCTTCGGTCACGCCGCGTTTGAAAACAGCGGCATGGGCGCCGGGGGCCACGGCTTTGGCGCGGAATTTTCCAGCTCCATGTCGGAAATATTCGATGACCTGTTTGGCGAGTTCATGGGCGGGCGGCGCGAGCGCTCGCGCTCCGGTCACGAGCGCGGCGTCGATATGCGCTACAATATGGAGATCAGCCTATTCGAGGCCTATGAGGGCAAGACCGCCCAGATCCGCGTTCCAGGCAGCGTCACTTGCGAGCCGTGTTCGGGATCTGGCGCCAAGCCCGGAACCCGGCCCACCGCCTGCCGTACATGCGCCGGCTCCGGCCGGGTCCGCGCAAGCCAAGGCTTCTTCACGATCGAGCGCACCTGCCCGGGCTGTCAGGGCCACGGCGAGATAATCGAGGACGCCTGCCCGTCCTGTGGCGGTTCGGGCCGGGTGACGAAGGAGCGCACGCTCTCGGTCAACATCCCGGCCGGCGTCGAGGATGGCACGCGCATTCGCTTGGCCGGCGAGGGTGAGGCGGGTTTGCGGGCCGGACCCCCCGGCGATCTCTACATATTTTTGTCGATCAAGCCGCACGAGTTCTTCCAGCGTGACGGCGCGGATCTGTTTTGCCGGGTGCCCATTGCCATGACGACAGCCGCCCTTGGCGGCCATATAGAAGTGCCGAACGTCGATAGCAGCCGGGCGCGGGTCAAGGTGCCCGACGGCACCGAGACGGGCCGGCAGTTCCGCCTGAAGGGCAAGGGCATGCCTGTCCTGCGCTCGAAGACGAAGGGCGACCTCTACATCCAGGTTGACGTGGAAACGCCCAAGAGTTTGACGGCCAAGCAGCGCGAGCTGCTGAAGGAGTTCGAGGCCTCAACCACCGATAGCACCCACCCCCACTCTTCGGGCTTCTTTGCGCGCGTCAAAGAGTTCTTCGAAGGCATTGGTGAATAAGGCTCGACGTGAGAGACACCCCAACGCAACAGCGGCACATTCGCCCGAGTAAGTACAATCGATGAAAAAGAAGAGTAAGGCCGCCCAACGTCTGATCGTCGCCCTCGACGTGCCAAGCGCCGAGGAGGCGCGCGCGCTTATCACGAGCCTCGGCGATGCCGTCGGATGCTACAAGATCGGGCTCGAACTGCTGTTTGCAGGCGGCGCCGATCTGGCGCGCGAGCTGGTCGATGATGGCCAGGACGTCTTCATCGACGCCAAACTGCTGGATATCCCAAAGACGGTGGAGCGCACAACCGCCAACATCGCGCGGCTCGGCGCCAAGTTTCTGACCGTTCACGGTCACGATCGCCAGACGCTGGAGGCCGCCGCCACGGGCCGGGGCAAGAGCGATCTCAAGCTGCTCGCCGTCACCGTATTAACAAGCGTCGACGGCGGCGATCTGGCTCGGCAAGGCGTCGCTATTCCGGCCGCTGACCTGGTCGCCCAACGCGCCAAATTCGCCAAGCAGGCCGGCTTCGACGGCGTGGTGGCCTCGCCGGCCGAAATCGGCGCGATACGCCAGGCGATCGGTCCCAAGCTTTCAATCGTCACACCCGGCATCCGGCCCGCTGGAGCCGCCAAGGGCGATCAGAAGCGCGTCGCCTCGCCGGCGGCAGCCATCAAGAACGGCGCCGATTATCTGGTGATCGGCCGGCCCATCACCCAGGCAGAAGATCCGCGCGCCGCTGCCTTGGCCATTCTCGACGAAATCAAGAAAGCCCTCAAATAGCCGGCGCCTCTTGGCCGTTTATGGCGCACGCCGCATCGAGCGTGTTGGCCAGCAGGCAGGCAATGGTCATCGGACCCACGCCGCCCGGCACCGGTGTGATCGCGCCAGCCACCCCCTGGGCCGAGGCAAAGTCCACATCGCCCGCGAGCTTCGTCTTGCCCTCGGCCGTATCGATCCGGTTGATGCCGACATCGATCACGGTGGCGCCAGGTTTGATCCAGTCGCCGGTCACGAGTCCCGCCCGCCCGACGGCCGCGAACAAAAGGTCGGCGCGGCGCGCCACGCCCGGCAGATCGCTTGTCTTGGAGTGGGCCACCGTCACCGTGCAGTTTTCGCGCAACAGCAGTTGCAAGAGCGGTTTGCCGACGATGTTCGAACGCCCGATCACGACCGCTTCGAGCCCCGTCAGATCGGCGCGTGCGTGCTTGGCCAGAATGATGCAGCCCCGCGGCGTGCAGGGGCTGAGCGCATCCTCGCCCGAGGCAAGCCGCCCGACATTCACGGGATGGAACCCGTCGACATCCTTTGCTGGATCGATGGCGCTCAACACGCGCGCGGTGTCGATCTGTGCGGGCAGCGGCAGTTGCACCAAGATGCCGTGAACGCTGGGCTCGCCATTGAGTGACGCGATCAAATCCAACAGCGCGGTCTCGGACGTCTCGGCCTCGAGCCGGTGATCGAAGGACGCCATGCCCGCCTCCACCGTCTGCTTGGCCTTGTTCCTGACATAGACCTGGCTGGCTGGATCCTCGCCGACCAACACCACCGCGAGCCCCGGCACCAGGCCGTGCGCGGCTTTGAGCTTGGCGATACGGGACGCCAGGTCGGCGCGCAACTGCGCCGCGATCGCCTTGCCGTCGATGATCGTGGTCTGGACCATGGCCGTTCCCCTTAGCGCTTACCCGCCAGCAGCCCATCGAGACGCGCGGCAAGGTCTTGCGGATCGCCCGCGATATGAACCGTTTTTAACCGGCTTGTCACGCCGCGCTCCACCGAGACACTGCTCTTGGGAGCCCCCAACCAATCGGCGATCATCACTGTGAGCGCCGCGTTGGCCTTGCCTTTAGCGGGTGCTGCACGGACTTTCGCGCTCAACACGGACTTGCCGTCGACCACGGCAATCCCGCCAATCTCCTGCCGGGATGCCTTGGGGCTCAGCCGCACCAGAAGCGTCACGCCGTGGGGCGCTTTATTGAATGGTAATCGCGCCGTCTGCGCCACCCATCGGCTGATAAGTCGGCATGAACAGCGGCGCGACGAAGCCAAACAGCACCACTTCGCGCAGAAATATCAGTCCGAAAATAAGGACGATTGGCGAAATGTCGATGCCGCCCAAATCAGGCAAGAACCGCCTAATGGGACGCAATGCCGGCTCGGTCAGCCGGTAGATCGCGTCGGCGATCGTATAGACGAACTGGTTGTGGGTGTTCACCACCTTGAAGGCGACGAGCCAACTGAGAACGGCGCCGGCGATGATGATCCAGATGTAGAAATTGATCAACATCGCGATGAAGCCGATGAGCGCGAGCATAAATGAGTCCCTCTCTATGGATCAGGCCATGATGTAACCGCCCGCGGGCGCGACCGCAAGCATTGAAGGCGCCGCGCACGAGCGGAACAAAGGCAGCTGCGCGACCACCGCGCCCGGTCTGCGCCAGCTTGCTTGACAGTGCCGGAAGCCGCCCCCTAAATGGCCGCATCAGACTTGACCCGTGGGGCCGTAGCTCAGTTGGGAGAGCGCTACGTTCGCAACGTAGAGGTCAGGGGTTCGATTCCCCTCGGCTCCACCATTTTCTCAAAGCTTAATCAATGGCTTAGAGGATTCATCTCCTCGCAGATTATCGCCTGAATCTCTGCTGGCACACTCACGCCACAGCAGGAGATCACCCATGGCTTCATTCAGATGGCGAGGTGAGAAATGGCAGGTTCAGATCAGGCGCGAGGGAGAAGCCTCTCTCACGAGATCTTTTCACAGGAAGAAGGACGCAGAGGTTTGGGCGCGGCAGCTCGAATTGCAGGCTGATCAACTAAAGCTCCCCAAAGATCCCAGGGCACTTGAGCGATGGACTCTTGGCGAGCTGGTCGAGCGGTACCGCGATGAGGTCTCCATCCATAAGCGGGGATTTGAGATCGAGAAGTTGGTTCTGAATGCCTTCCTACGCCACAAGCTGTGCAGCAAGCATCTCTCTGAGATTTCCCAATCAGACTTCGCAGCGTATCGTGATGAACGGCTCAAGAATATCAAACCGAACTCCCTGAAGCGTCAGCTTGCAATCATCCATAATCTGTTCGAGGTGGCACGGGAGGAGTGGGGACTGCCGATCCGAGAGAACCCACTAAACAAATTGAGGCTTACTGAAACGGATCAGCGTCGAGAAAGAAGGCTGAGAGAGGGAGAACTGGATAGGCTCATCGAGGCGGCCAAGACCAGGCGCAACCCCTACATCACGGCCATCATCCTGTTGGCAGTCGAGACAGGCATGAGACGGGGAGAAATCCTCGGCATCCACTGGGACCATATCAATTTTGATGGACGTTCACTGCTGATACCCCACACCAAGAATGGCTACGCCAGGACCATTCCGCTTACAGCCAAGGCATTGGAAGTCCTAGAGGATAAGAGAGAGGGAATAGGTATTAGTAATGGATTTCCACCTCCTCCAAGTGAAGATGATGTTGCTGTCTTTCCGATCACACCCAATGCCTTCAGGTTGGCTTGGGAACGGGTAAAGAAGAGAGCTGGGATTGAGGATCTTCACTTCCATGATTTGCGGCATGAGGCTATCAGTCGGTTCTTTGAGATGGGTCTGACGGCGCCTGAGGTGGTTCTCATAAGCGGTCATCGCGATATGCGGATGTTGTTCCGTTATACTCACCCAATGCGGACTGGAATTCTCGTGAAGCTAAATAAGTGATCAAATTGAGGCATACACCGATGTCGGTTAAAGCTACGAGCCACGGCGAGGAGCCTTGCAGGCCAAGATAGCGGTGCAAGTTTGGCCGCGAAAAAGGAGGGCGACTTGACCAGGTTTAGGCGGGTTTTTATTTGGGGGTTTGTGATCAGCTGGCTATGGCCAATTGGGCCTCTTTGGGCGCGTGAGGGATGGGGCTTTTTCCGCTGCCAGTTCAAAGTCGATGGTGGCCAGGTCGAAATATACACGCATCCAGCGCTTTACTCGTTCGAGACCCCGGCAAACCTAAAACCAGGCGACAGTCCGGAAGCACTCGTCGACAACGTGCTTGCGTTAGGAGAGGCTTTCAAGACCCGCCTCAGCCCGCAAGCGGAGCGTTTTGCCGCCCATGTCAAAGCAACCTACAGCGAGGTCTGCACCAACGTGGTCAGCGATGGCCCATGGGCCAATGAAGCCGCCGCATTAAATGGGCTGAAAGTAAGCCAAAGCACGAGCAGAGCCATGTCCAAAGTCCTTGGCACAAAACTGACAATGGAATTTACGTCGTTTCAGCCGCACTAAAGCGGATTTGAGGAACGTTGTGTCGTTGTGAGCGGGTTGTCGAATAGACGATCTGCACTTCCACGACTTAAGGCACGAGGCTATCAGTCGGTTCTTTGAGATGGGCCTGACGGCGCCGGAGGTTGCTCTGATCAGCGGTCATAAAGATATGCGCATGCTGTTTCGCTACACCCATCCGTTGCGAGTGCATATAGGGAAGAAGTTAGACACTAATATGAGGAGATAAAAGACAGGCGTCACCGTTAAACGGATCACTCGAAATTTTACGCCGTTTGGATGATGGCGAGGAGATCGCGAGCCAGCTCATCGGCATCAGAGAAGTTTAACGGAGGATCATCGCAAGTTGCGGCGACAGCTACTTCCTCTGGTCGATATCTAGCTACTCCAATGTGCTCGCATGCAGTATCTATGTGCTGACTGGATGCCCCTGATGACAGCAGAGCATTAAGAATCGCATCTTGCCATTCGGCGTCACCCTCACGCCCATTTGGCCAACTCTCCAATTCAACAATTGGCCAACCTAGTGAATGGAAAAACGCAACAACGAACGTTGCGCAAGTTAGACCCATGCCTTCTTCCGGAAATCCAATGAACCGGCCTCCAGGATCGAATGGAAGGCCTTCGAAATGTATTCCGTAACAAATGGAGCTTTGAGAAGCGCACATGCTTTTGTCTGGCTGGATGTCGACGGGTTTGCGCGAGCGCTGTCAAACACGCCCTGGTTCGATGCTGATCGCCGGGCGATAATGGCAGTGTTGTTCAATTGGCTGTGGGAGATGCATCGTTATGGGTGATGGAATGGCGTCTGACGGAATGATGTGGGGAATGGGGCTCGGCTGGAGCCTGGTCATTATCTTGGTGGTTTTGGGGATCGCGGCGCTGGTCAAGTATCTGTTCTTCACCTGAGCGGGTCGAGACGCAAAGCCAGCGCTGCAATCACGTCAATTGCCGCCGCACGAACCACAATACGAGCGGCGGCACGATCAGCCACTGGGCCAGAGGCGTGATGCCGGTCCCCACGATCGGCAAAGTTGGCATGGCATCGCCGTATTGCCACTTGTCCAAGGCGCGCGTCGCCAAGGCCTCAAAAAAGATCGTGGCCAGGACTCCCACCGCCAGGAATACGGCCATATCGCGCCAACCTGGGTTGAGATACCAATCCCGACCGCTGCCCAGGCGGGAGGTGACGCTGAACGCCGCGACGGCGATCAAGGCGTCTCCGGCGGTCGCCAATGAACATTGCTTGATGCCATCCCAATGGGACGCGGAGACGATGTCCCGAAAAAAAGGCACCTGCCAGAATTCCCAGACCAGATTGAGCAAGAACGCGAAAATCGCGATGTTGACCTCCGGCAGATCAAGCAATTTTCGATCGGTCATGTTCGTTGCCGCGGTTGGGTCGTTGATAGTCCCCTACCGGTCGCAGGGCGAGTATACAGGGATGCTGGCAGTCCCACAGCATTGTCAGCGCTCGCTCAAGAAGGGATAATCAATATAGCCCTTGTGATCGCCGCCATAGAAGCTGGCTTGATCGGGCTCGTTGAGCGGTGCGCCGCGCCGAAAACGCTCGGGCAGGTCCGGGTTGGCGATGAAGGGACGCCCGAAGGCGACCGCGCTGGCGTGGCCGCTTGTTATGGCCTCGGCGGCGCGGGCGGCGTCGAAGTCACCATTGGCGATATAGACGCCGCTCCAACGGGCGCGCAAACGCCCGATCATCGTTTCTTCCTCATCTGTCAAATCGATGCCCGGGAAGCGCTCCACAAAATGGAGAAAGGCGAGCCCCAAGGCGCCCAAACCATCAATTACATGTGCAAAAGCGGCTTCTTGGTCGCTTCGCATGTCGGAAAAGGTGCCGGTTGGCGACAACCGCACGCCGACGCGGTCGGGCCCAATGACGTCCGCGACCGCGCTTGACACCTCGACGGTGAGCCGGGCGCGGTTCTCTTCGTTTCCACCATAGGCATCGTCGCGCTCATTGGTGTGGGCGTGGATGAATTGGTCGAGCAGATAGCCATTGGCCGAATGAATCTCGACGCCGTCGAAGCCGGCTTCCATGGCGCAGCGCGTGGCGTGGCGGTATTCCTCGATAAGAAGAGGGATCTCATCAGTCCCTAACGCGCGGGGTGGCGTACAGTCCACGACGCCCGTAGCGCCAAAGGTGGTGATCTTGCCTGGGATGGCGGAGGGCGCGACCGGCACCTCGCCCTCGGATAAGAGCGAGTCGTGGCTGACCCGGCCGACGTGCCAAAGCTGACAGAAAATGCGTCCACCGGCGGCGTGTACGGCATCGGTGACCGCCTGCCAGGCGGCGATGTGCGCGTACGTGTAAATACCCGGCACGTCGATGTAGCCCTTGGCGAGCGGGCTGGTGCTGGTGCCTTCGGAGATGATAAAGCCGGCCGAGGCGCGCTGGCGGTAATAGGTGATCGCCATTTCGTGCGGCGTGCCGTCGATGAGTGAGCGATCGCGGGTCAGCGGGGCCATCAGCACGCGGTTGGGGAGCTCAAGCGCGCCCACCTTGAGCGGCTTGAACAAAATAGCTGGGTAGTCGCCCGCCTTGGCGGGAGTATCGCTTCGAGCCGTCATGGGGCAGGGTCCCTCTCTCTTGCGAGCTTCGTGTTACGGGCGCAGCGCATGCGCGCGAAGATTGTGCACTGGAAGCGGGAGATGTCGATGCATTCAGCTTGTTCGAACGCTACTCCGCCGCCGCCCGGTTCTGACGGTTGTCGACGAGGTCGTCGACGACGCCTGGATCGGCCAGTGTCGAGGTGTCGCCCAGATTGGAGAAGTCGTCCTCGGCGATCTTGCGCAGGATGCGGCGCATGATCTTGCCGGACCGGGTCTTGGGGAGTCCGGGTGAGAACTGGATGAGGTCGGGCGAGGCGATGGGTCCAATTTCCTTGCGCACCCACTGTTTGAGTTCGTCCTTGAGGGCTTGTTCGGGGCTCTCGCCGGCCATCAGCGTCACGTAGCAATAGATGCCCTGGCCCTTGATGTCGTGGGGATAGCCGACGACGGCGGCCTCGGAGACCTTGGGGTGGGCGACGAGCGCCGATTCGACCTCGGCCGTTCCCATGCGGTGGCCGGAAACATTGAGCACGTCATCGACGCGGCCGGTGATCCAGTAATAGCCGTCCTCGTCGCGGCGGCAGCCGTCGCCCACGAAATACTTGCCCGGATAGGTCGAGAAGTAGGTTTCGATAAAGCGCTCATGGTTGCCGTAAAGCGTGCGCATTTGACCGGGCCAGGAATCGGCGATGCAGAGATTGCCTTCAGCCGCGCCTTCGAGAACCTTGCCGTCACCATCGACGAGCTCGGGGCGGATGCCGAAGAAGGGCCACGAGGCCGAGCCCGGCTTCAGCGCTGTGGCGCCGGGCAACGGCGTGATCAGAATGCCGCCGGTCTCGGTCTGCCACCAGGTATCGACAATGGGGCAGCGCTCGTCGCCGACGACGCGGTAGTACCACTCCCAGGCTTCCGGGTTGATCGGCTCGCCGACGGTGCCGAGCAGCCGGAGAGATTTACGCGAGGTGGCTTTGACCGGGTCCTCGCCGCCCTGCATCAGGGCGCGGATTGCGGTCGGCGCGGTGTAGAAAATATTGACCTGATGCTTGTCGCAGACCTGCCAGAAGCGTGAGGTGTCGGGGTAGTTGGGCACGCCCTCGAACATCAGCGTGGTGGCGCCGTTGGCGAGCGGCCCATAGACGATGTAGCTGTGGCCGGTTACCCAACCGACGTCGGCCGTGCACCAATAGATGTCGCCGTCGTGATAGTCGAAGACGTATTGGTGGGTCATCGAGGCATAGACGAGATAGCCGCCGGTCGTATGGAGCACGCCCTTGGGCTTACCGGTCGAGCCCGAGGTGTAGAGGATGAAAAGAGGATCCTCGGCCGACATCTCTTCGGGCGGACAATCGGGCGACGCCGTCTGCGTCGCCTCGTGATACCAGACGTCGCGGCCCTCGACCCAATCGATCGCGCCGCCGGTGCGCTGGACCACCAGGACGTGGTCGACCTTGGCGCCGTCGCGGGCTGCAATCTCTATGGCCGCATCGGTGTTGGCCTTGAGCGGGATCGGCTTGCCGCCGCGCACGCCCTCATCAGCCGTGATGACGAAATTGGAACGGCAGTCCTCGATCCGACCGGCGAGCGAATCTGGCGAAAAGCCGCCAAAGACAATCGAATGAACGGCGCCGATGCGGGCGCAAGCCAGCATGGCGTAAGCGGCCTCGGGGATCATCGGCATATAGATGGTGATGCGGTCGCCTTTCTTGGCGCCGAGGTCCTTCAAGGCATTGGCGAGCCGGCAGACCTTTTCGTGCAGCTCGCGATAGGTGATCGCGGCATCGTCATTGGGGTCGTCGCCCTCCCACAGGATGGCGACCTGATCGCTGCGGTGGGCCAGGTGGCGGTCGATGCAGTTGGCGGCGACGTTCAGCGTGCCGTCCTCGAACCATTTGATCGAGATGTCGCCGGGGCCGAAGGTGGTGTTCTTGATGGTCGAATAGGGTTTGATCCAATCGATCCGCATGCCCTCGTCGCGCCAAAAGGCCTCCGGGTCATCCAGCGAGCGCTTGTACATCTCGTGGTATTTGTTTTCGTCGATGAAAGCGCGTTCCCGCCATTCGGCTGGAACGTCATGAACCCGTACTTGCGTCATCGCTTAGTGCCTCACTCTTTATCACGCAACTTGTTGCCGGCATTATGCTGATGCGGTCACGAGCCATCAAGCATTGGCTTAACGCCCAAGGGAGCGACGAGGAAGACGGCGCCGTTCTCGAGCCTGACGGCGACGGGCTTTAGATGTTTGCCCTTGCACGGTCCCCAGACGCAAAAGCCGTCGCCCAGCCGGAAGCGCGCGCCGTGAGTCGAGCAGACCAGATGGGTTGCGTGCTCATCCAGAAACCGGTCGGGAAAGGTCTCGAGCGGCGTTCCCTTATGGGGGCAAGAATTGTGATAGGCCAAGACGTTTGGCCCCTGGCGCACGACGATCAGGTCGAACGCGTGGCGACCCTCGCCCAGCACGATGCCCTTGGCGCCGGGTGAGGGAACGTCGTCGAGGCGGCAGAGGAAAGGACGCTCGGCCAATCGATCGCCGTCTGCCGAGCTCACACGCCCATGGCGCCGATGACTGCGCCCATGACCAACAGCACTACGAGCCAATGGCCCGAATCGATGGCGATCAGAGTGAGCTTGGCGTTTTGGAAGGCGTAGTTGACGGCGATGGACGTGACCACGAATCCGGTCCAAACGAAAGCCGAGCTGATAACGCCGTTGCGCAAGGTTACCTCGCCCATATGTCCGATCAGGCCGGCCAGCATATAGGCGGCGATGAGCAAGGCGACGATCGCAATTATAAAGGGCGCGGGGCGGGGTTTGAGCTCGGCCGTCGTTTTGCCGAGCGCCGTCATCCAGGCGTTTCCGAGGATGCCGTACCAGACGAAGCCGACGCCGAAGCCGGCCGCCGCGGCGAGCACAACAGCCAGATGGTTCATGCCGACAAACTGCATCGTTCCGCTCCTTGGCCCTAGAGGCCGCCCATCTCGCAGATATGAGCCCATTCGCGCTCGCTGACCGGTTGGACCGAGAGCCGTGAGTTCTTGACCAACACCATGTCTGCAAGCCCGGGCTCGGCCTTGATCTGATCTAGCGTGACGGGATTGGGCATGGCCTCGACGGCCGCCACGTCGACGCACTCCCACTTTCCGGTGCCGTCGGTCGAATCGGGATGAATCTCGGCGATCACCTCGACGATGCCGACGATCCGCTTCTCGTCAATCGAGTGGTAGAAGAAACCGCGCTCGCCCTGCTTCATGACCCGCATATTGTTACGCGCCTGATAGTTGCGAATGCCGTCCCATTCCTCGCCAACCGCGCCCTTTGCGACCTGGTCGTCCCAGGACCAGGTGCCGGGCTCGGATTTGAACAACCAATAGGTCATTGGGTCCCCACATTGTCGAAGCCGGGCGGCAGCTTAGAAACGCGCCGGCCCGCTGTCCAGCGAGCCCGCAGTTCAACCCGATAAACTTCCGCGTTTGCCGAAGCATTGGGAAAGCGCCGCCAAGATGCCCATTTCGGGCGACTTTGCCATCGCCGCCAGGCTCGGCGTGACATGGAGGGCGCCGGTGAAGTCGTCGTCGCAGGTGTAGGCGCTCGGTGTGATGAGCGTCGCGATGCCGGCGCCGCGGGCCGCCTTAAGACCAAGGCTCGAGTCTTCGATGGCGAGGCAGACGCCGGGCGCCAGTCCGAGCGCGTCAAGGGCCTGGAGATAGATGTCGGGCGCGGGTTTTTTGGCCCGGACGCAGTCGCCGGCCGCGATCGCATCGAAAAACCCGATTGCTTCGCCCCCCAGCGTGGCCGCAAGGAGGCCCGTGACATTGGCCAGGCTCGTCGTCGTTGCGATCGCCATGCGCACGCCGGCCTTGCGGCACTCGTCGATCAGTTCGGCGACGCCTGGACGCAAGCCCAGCGCGCCGCCCTCGAGGCTTGCTGCGTAGTGCTGCGTCTTGCGGCGATGGAGATCGGAGACGAATGCGTTCAACGGCTGGCCGTCGGGTGGCGAAAACCCGATCTCGGTGATGAAGGCGCTAAGACGCTCCTTGCCCCCGGTCGTTTTCAGGAGGCGCTTGTAGTCGGCTTTGCTCCAGCGCCAATTAAGACTGTGCTCCGAAAAAGCGCGGTTGAAGGCATGCCGGTGCGCCTCCTCGGTTTCGGCCAAGGTGCCGTCGACGTCGAAGATGATCGCTTCAAGTGTGGATGCCGTCATGAGGCGCCGCGTCAAAATTGCCGGGTTGCGGTGTGTGTCCTTAACGGGATATCCACCACCGCTGGCCTATACCTCCCCGACTTTGGCACTCCAAACAAATTCGTTTGAACCTTTTCCACGCCCAGCGCGACTGAAGCAGTACCGGACACATCAATTGGCGCCCACCAACCAGCGGTTCGGAAGGGCGCAGGATCAAACAGGAGAATGAACATGCGTTATCTGCTCGCCAGCGCACTTGCAGTCGTCATCGGTCTTTCGGCGTTCAGAGCCGAAGCCAAGTCAAATTCCATCATTGGCTCATGGAGCGGCAGCGGCACCGCCAAGGGCGATTCCGGCAACCGCGGCACGGCACGCTGCCAGATCACCTACACCAAGGGATCGGGTTCCAACTACAACGTGCGAGCCGATTGCACGGTCTCGAAGATCGGCGCCATCAGCCAGACCGCTTCGGTCCGCAAAGTCGGCGCCAACCGCTATAGCGGCAGCTTCCACAACATCCAGCACAGCGTTTCGGGCAAATTCAACGTCGTGCTGACCGGCTCCGGCCAGCGCGTCACGATGACGAGCGAGCGGGGAACAGCAAGTCTTAAACTGGCAAAGCACTGAGCCCAATCACACCCACGCAGCAGGCAAAGGGCTGGACCTCAAAGGGGTCCGGCCTTTTTCTCGTGCGGTCTCATTCCGGCGGGCGATATCCGTCCGTGAGCGTCTTCATGAAGGCGACGATGGCGTCCTCCTCGGGCCCGGTCAGCTTGAGGTCACCCATCTCGTCCTTGTTGAGGTTCTCGCTCACTTCGGGCGCCGGCCAACATTTTTGCGCGAGCGCCTCGGCCTCACTGGCATCGGGTGCCGGGCAGCGCGGTTTGACGTCACGGGTGTTGTAGAAATTCACCACGCCCTTCAGCGTCTTGAAGTAGCCATTGTGCATGAAGGCTTTGACGAAATCGGGCGCCGGCCGTTTGTCGACGTTGCGCAGGGTAGGCACTTTGACTTTGCCCAATTGGCCGGGCGCGCTGGAGCGATAAAGCGGGTCGGTCTCCAGATAGGCCTTGAGGCCCTGTTCGACCCAGTCGCGCCCCAGCTTGTTGGACCGGGCATTTTCAAAGAACGGATTGGCGGGATTGCGCGGCACTCCCAGATTGTCATAGGTGAAATCGGTGAGGAGCGGCGGGCCGCCGGCCGCGTCCCCATCGAGCAGGTGGCAATTGGCGCATAGGCCCTTGCCCATGAAGAGTTCGAGCCCCAACGCCTCTTGCGGGCTGAACTTGGCTTTGCCGGCCTGAACGAAATCGAACTTCGAGCTGAACGCATTGACCTCATGGGATGCCTCGTAGGCCGCAATCGCCAGGGCGATCTTGTCGAAGGCCAATTCGACCTTTTCGCGGGTCTCCTTTTTGAGCGCGATCTTGGCTTTGGGGTCGGCGCATTGCCGATCGAGCCCGGACGGCAGTTCGATCTGGCATATCGCCTTGCCCCAAACATCGGTGAGCTTGACGGGGTAGTGGCCGGGAGAGGCGGGGTTGCACACCCGTTGGACGACGCACGCGCCGTCGGGCAGCGCCATTTCATTGGGATCGAGGAAGGGCACTTGGGCCTGATCGGCGACCGGGCGCCCCAACCTGCGCCCGCTTGCCCGGCCATTCCAAAAGGCGCCGCCGATGAACAGCAATTCGCCCTTGTCGTAGGCGTGATAGAGCACCGGCGATTGGGCGGCGTAGGCGGCGCTTGGCGGCTTGGAATTGCCAAACCGGCCGGGGGTGGATCCCTCCATCACGGCGCCGCCGGCATTGATTTCATCGCGCGGGCTGGAGAAGCCGGCGTCGGGCGCATGGCAGAAGACGCAGGCCTGGTTGCGCCGCGAGGAGAGCTCGGGGTCTTCGAACAGCGCCTTGCCGAGGCGCTCCTTGGGCGAGAGGCCGATCTCGTCAGCACTTGCCGGCAGCAAACAAGCCACGCCCGCAAGCGCGCACGCCATCACCAGCAAGCAAATCTGTTTGAGCACAGTCATGCGTTCGACCTTGTCGCGTTCAGGTCCAATGGCCCGCAAGAGACGGAGCCACAGGCTTCAGCGGTCCCTATAGGACGGATCGTTTAACGCCAACATTGATTTGGTTCAATTTATGCGGCCCGCAGAAGACGCTTTTGCAGATCGAGAACGGCCGCGACAAAACCCGTCTCGGTCTCGATCATCTCGTGCCAAATCGAAAAGCAAGTGGGCGTGGCTGGAGCCAGCTCGCCGAACACCTCGTCTTGATTGATGCGCAGCACCGCATCGAATTTCTTGGCGATGGCCCGCATTTTTTTGTTCTCAAGCAGGCAGTTCAGATAAATCCGCGTCATGGCGCGGTTGCGGGCGGTCTGGATGACGCGCGCCATCAGCTCGGTTCCAATGCCCTCGTCGCGGTAGCCCTGCTCTACCGAGAAGGCGGCCTCGGCCTCGCGGTAGGGCGCGTTCCCCATGGGACGCAGCTCGGCAGCAGCGCGGACCACGCCGTCCTCCACATATGCAAAAACCAGGCTTTTGAGGTCGTTCACGCCCGCCGCATAGGTCTCGATGAATGCGTCGCTCGGCGCCTGGCCAAAGCGCAGCCGGCGGGCCTCTTTATCCAGGCGAAGCATATGCTCCCGGTAGAGACCCAGTTCCGCCGGCCACAGTTTTCGGATCTGGTGCTTGATCATTACGTCTTCAGACATCGAATTCTCCAACCGGACTCCCGCCAACCCAATCTCCGCGCTGGGTGCGCCGCAAAACGAATCACTGGAGTCGTGTTGCACCGCAACATAAGTAGTCATTGTGACATTCCTGTGAAAGGCCGCCCGGCGCAGGCGTCAAACTTCGTGCTGCAGGGGACGCGAAAGCATGTCCTCGATGACCTCGTCGACGCCCATGGCGCCTGAGACGATGGCGTGTACGGACTGGCAAATGGGCAGATCGAGCTTCAGTTCCGCCGCCATCTCGGCCAGCGCCGCCGCGGTAAAAACGCCCTCGCTCACAGACTTGCGCGACCCCAGAACGTCGTCGAGGGACTGGCCTTCGCCAAGGGCGCGGCCGAGCGACATATTGCGTGATTGGGGGCTCGAACACGTGAGCATCAGGTCGCCCAGTCCCGAGAGGCCCATCAGCGTTTCAGACCTTGCTCCCAGTGCCTCGCCAAGGCGAACGATCTCGCCGAAGCCGCGGGTTATCAAAGCCGCGTGGGCGCTCGCTCCCATCGCCTTGCCGAGCACAATACCGGCGGCGATGGCGAGCACGTTCTTGACGGCACCGCCCACCTGGGCGCCGATGATATCGTCGCTCCAATAGGGCCGGAAACCGGTGTGGCCAATTGCGTGGGCAAGTGCCATGCCGAGCTTTTCGTCGGCGCAGGCAAGCGTGACGGCGGCGGGCAGGCCGCGCGCCACCTCGGCCGCGAAACTTGGTCCCGAAAGCACCGCAATCGGCGCCGTGCCGACGGTTTCGGCGACCACGTCGGCGAGCAGTTTGCGGCTTTTCTGCTCGATGCCCTTGGAGCAGATGACCAGCGGACAGGTCTCTGCCAGATGGGGCGCGAGTTCGAGGGTGATGTCGCGGGTGAATTGGGTCGGCGTGACCAGCAAAATGGCATCGCAGGCGGCCACGTCGGCGAGCTTAGCGGTGGCGCGGATCGCACGATCGAGATCGACGCCAGGTAGAAAAATGCGGTTTTGGTGGTAGTCGTTGATGTCGGAAACGGTTTCGAATTCATAGGCCCACAGCACGACATCGCGGCCTGCCTTGCGCGCCGTCTGGGCGAGCGCGGTTCCCCAGGCACCGGCGCCCAAGACGCCTATGGATTGGAATTTCGCCACCTTAACCGTCCCTCAAAATACCAGCCGAGTGCCCACGGCAATGTCCCGGTTTCATGCCTTGACGCCGGCGCCGATCACCGGCGGCGCGTCGGCGTCGAGCGGCCAGCGCGCGCGCGCTGGCGCGTCGAGACCGTCGGTCAGCCCAAGCGCCATGCGCTCTGCGCCTGCCCAAGCGATCATGGCAGCGTTGTCGGTGCAAAGCGAGGCACAGGGCACGGTCAGCTTGAAATTCTTTTCGGCGCACAGGACTTGGAGGGCGGCGCGCAGGGCAGCGTTCGAGGCCACGCCGCCAGCGACCACCAGATGGGCCGGCGCGTCGGCGCCCAATCGCTCACGGTATATCGCCATGGCGTTGGCGGTGCGGTCTGCCACTACGTCGAGCACGGCGGCCTCGAAGGAGGCGCACAGGTCGGCAATATCCTGCGGGCTGAGAGGAGCGGCCGCGAAGGCTGCCCTGCGCACCGCAGTCTTCAAGCCGGAGAAGGAGAAATGCGCACCATCGCGGCCCATCATCGGGCGCGGCAGGTCGAAGCGTTCGGCATCGCCTGTTACGGCATGGCGCTCGACATCCGGTCCGCCCGGATAGTCCAGTTCAAGCAATTTGGCGGTCTTGTCGAAGGTTTCTCCGAGCGCGTCATCCAGGGTGGTGCCGAGGCGTTCGTAGCGAGCAACGGCGTGCACGATGAGCAGTTGGGTATGGCCGCCCGAGACCAGCAGCAGCAGATAGGGGGGCGCCAGAGCATCGGTGAGGCCCGGCGTGAGGGCGTGGCCTTCCAGGTGATTGACTGCCACAAGCGGCAGCGCGCGGGCCGCCGCGATCGCCTTGGCGGTGGTCAGTCCCACCATCAGGCCGCCAATCAACCCAGGTCCTGCCGTGGCGGCGACACCGTCGAGGTCTGCAAGCGAGACATCGGCCTGTTCGAGGGCCGATACGATCAACCGGTCGAGCACATCCACATGGGCGCGGGCGGCTATCTCCGGCACGACGCCGCCATAGATCGCGTGGGCGTCGAGCTGCGAGTGCACCACGTTGCTCAGGATTTTACCGCCGCCATCGGCATCGCGCACGATCACTGCGGCGGCCGTTTCGTCGCAGCTCGTTTCGACCCCTAACACCGTGAGGCTGCTTTTGCGGAGCCGGTCCGTCATGTGTTGGTCATGGTGATGCCGATCGAACCTAAATTGAACTCAGCGCATGTTGCGCGCTCCCGCGCTTCCGGGCATTGTGTGCCGCCTTTTGAGGTGCTGCAGTCTGCATGATGCGCCATCTTGGTCTGCCCGCCTAACATCCGGAGTTGCCAGCGTGCAATCCTCTCGCATACGGATCGGTACCCGCGGCAGCCCCTTGGCGCTGCGTCAAGCCAACGAGGTGCGTGACAAGCTCATTGCGGCGCACGGTCTTGATGCAGACGCGATCGAGATCAAGGTCATTGCCACCAGCGGCGATGCTATCTTGGACATGCCGCTGCGCGACGTGGGCGGCAAGGGCCTTTTCGCCAAGGAGATCGAGGAAGCGCTGTTGGCGGGCGAGATCGCGCTGGCGGTGCATTCTTTGAAGGATATGGAAACCAAGCTCCCCGATGGACTGCGGCTTGGCTGTTTGCTTCCGCGCGAAGACGTGCGCGATGCCTTTATTTCCCTGCGGGCCAATTCATTGGCCGATCTGCCTGTGGGCGCGGTGGTCGGGACCGCCTCCCTGCGGCGTCAGGCGCAAATCAAGCGGCTGCGCGCCGATCTCGAGGTGATCCCGTTTCGAGGCAATGTCCAAACGCGCTTGCGCAAACTGGAAGCAGGCGAGGCCGACGCGACGTTGCTTGCCTATGCGGGCCTCTCGAGGCTCGGGTTGGCCGACCGCGCCACGGCGCTGATCGAAACAGACGACATGCTGCCGGCCGCCGGGCAGGGTGCGATCGGCATTGAGCTGCGCGAAGGCGATGGGGCGACGGCCGATTTGGTTGCGCCGCTCAACGATCGAGCGACCGAGATCCGAGTCACGGCCGAGCGCGCTTTTTTGGCGGCGCTGGATGGCTCCTGCCATACGCCGATCGGCGGGTTGGCCGAGATAACGGGCGATCGGCTGGGCCTGCGCGGTATCGTGCTGGCGCCAGACGGCACGGCGTGGCACGAGACGGCGCGCGAAGGGGCTGTGAGCGATGCGGCCGAGATCGGGCACGAGGCGGGCAATGAACTGCGTGCGCGTGCCGGGCCGCATTTTTTCGAGGATTGATATGGAGCTTCTCGTGACGCGGCCCGAGCCCGATGCGAGCCGCCAGGCGCTGGCGCTCGAGGCGATCGGCATGGGAGCGGTCGTCGAACCTCTCATGAGAATTGAATTCAGCGATTGCGAACCGCTCGATCTCGATGGCGTCCAGGCACTGATTGCCACCAGCCGCAACGGATTGCGCGCGCTCGAGCGCCTCCCCGAATTGGAGCGCGCGCGGGCGTTGCCGCTGATTGCCGTGGGCCCGGCAAGCGCGGAGAAAGCGCGCGCGCTCGGCTTTGGCACAGTGTATGAGGGTCCGGGAACGGCTGAAGGACTGGTGGAGATCGTGCAGGCGCACGCGGCGCCCGAACGTGGCGCGGTGCTGCATCTGGCGGGGGCGAGCTTGGCATCGGATCTGAAGGGGGCGCTCGAGGCGCTGGGTTTTCAGGTGCGCCAACCGGTGCTTTACCGGGCCACCCGCAACTCCGAACTGAGTGAACCGGTAGAGGCCGCGATGAGGTCTGGTGACATCGTCGGCGTTGTGCTGATGTCGCCCCGAACCGCCAAGGTATACAGAGCGCTGGTCGAGGAAGCGGGCTTGATGCAGGCCGCAAGCAACGTGATCCATTTTTGTCTCTCGCCGGCCGTCGCAGCACGCCTCGAGGGCGCAGGCTTTGACGATGTTCGGATTTGCGCGCGACCGCGTGAGGACGATCTGCTTGCCTTGATCGCCCGCGAGACGGCAGACTGACCTCTACCCTATCCGATAGCAGATGACAGGTGAGCGCAATGGCGCCCAGTGACGACGACGCAGAAAACAAGGGCACGGATGACGGGCCCAAACGGCCGACCCCGACGATTGAGCTCGAAGCAGAAGTCGTCGATCAGGGCGCGGCAGAGGAGGCGGACGGGGCTCACAGCGCTGACAACGAGAACGGCGGCGCAAATACCGGCGACGGCGAGCCGCCCGCTGAGCCGGAATTGCCACAGGGTGGAGAGGGCGGTGCGCGCGCCAAAGGTCGGGCCATAGCTGCAGTTTTCAGCCATATGGCCGCCGGGCTTGTTGGCGGCCTTATGGGCGCGGCGGCGCTGGCGTTCTGGATCGGCGTGTTGCCGACCGGCTTGGAGGTCGGCGGGGGCGCCGTCTCGACCGGCGGCGAGGGGCAAATTGGCGCCGTTCGCGGCCAGATCGATGCGCTCAAGACCGAGACGGAGGGATCGTTCAAAACGCTGCGGGATCGACTGGCCAAGGCCGAAGCGGCGCTTGGCGCGCGCGGTGCCGCTGGTGGTGATCTGGCTGAGCGGCTGGATAAGCTCGAGAGCGTGCGTGCCGCAGCAGACGGCGGCGGCACGGCAGATGCGGCCGCCGAGGCGGCGCTGAAGACGGACCTGGTTGCGCTCAAGACAGAAACCGCGGCGCTCACCGCGCAGGGCGAGAAACTGGCACAAGAGATAGAGCGGCTCGGTGCGGCGATTGGGCAGAGCGGCGCGCCTGCCGCCGATGGCGCAGCACTCGGCGCCGTGGGGGTCCGCGTGGACGACCTTGAGAAAAAGCTCGGCGCACTTAACGAGCGGCAGCAGGCTGTCTCCAGGGATACCCAGCTTGCGGCGCTCGCCGTTGCGCTTTCGGGCCTCAAGCAAGCAGCCGATAGCGGCAGCAGCTATGGGGCGGAGCTCGATACGGTGAAATCACTGATGCCGGGAGCATCAAACATGGCGCGGCTCGATCTGAAGGCGCTGGAGGCGGGAGCGCTGACCGGCGTGCAGTCGCTTGGCGCGCTGAGGCAGTCCTTTGACGGTTATCGCCGCGCGGCGCTCGATGCGGCGGCCGCACCCAAATCGGACGCTTTGATCGATCAGATCACGTCACGGGCGCGCGCGCTCGTCAGGGTGCGCCCCAGCGAGCCCAGAGAGGGTCACGATGCGGGCGCCGTATTGGCGCGGATGGAAGGGCATTTGCGGGCGGGCGAGCTTGCAAAGGCCGTCAGCGAGGCAGGCGCGCTGGAGGGTGCAACAGCCAAGGCGATGGCGCCCTGGCGCAAGCAGGCCGAAGCGCGGCTTGGCCTTGATCGGGGCATCCAGACGCTGGAACGCGCCATGCTGAAGCCTATCCTGGATGCGGCTCCAGCGGGCAACGGGTGAGCGCCGATGTGGCGAGTATTGCTCAGTCTATTGGTTTTGGCGCTTGCGGGCTTTGCCGTGTCGCAATTGGCCGAACGGCCGGGCGAAATCGCCATAAGCTGGCTCGGCTACGACATCGAAACCAGCATCTATGTGGCGGTGATCGCGTTTGGCGTGGCGCTCGGCCTGCTGGCCGGGCTGTGGTGGGGACTGGCCTATCTGATCAGCCGGCCCAGGGCGCTCAGGACCTATCTGGCGCGGCGCAATGACGAGCGCGGTCGCGAGGCGCTCGCCCGAGGCATGATCGCGGCTGAGATCGGCGACGGCGATATTGCCAGACGATCAGCCATTGCCGCCAACAAGGCGCTTCCGGCAGATCCTCTGACGGCGCTGCTGCGGGCCAAGGCCGCGCGGCTGACCGGCGATCGCGACACGGCGCGCGCGGTGCTCGAAGATATGACCCAATCGCCGGAAACGAAGCTGGCGGGCTTGCATGGGCTTTATTTGGAGGCCGTGCGGGAAAACGAAAGCGTTGCGGCGCGGCAATTCGCCGAACAAGCTGTTGCTGCCAATCCGCGCCTGGCTTGGAGCAGCGATGCGCTGTTTGGCATGCAGGCGCGTGCGGGCGAATGGCAGGGCGCGCGCGAGACGCTGGAAAAAGCCCAACGCGGCGGACAAGTGGGCAGCGATGAGGCCAAGCGCAAGCGCGCCGTCCTGCTGACCGCAGAGGCGCTCGAGTTGGAAAACGGCGATTTGGACCTCGCCCGTGAGTTGGCGCTCGAAGCCCACAAGCTTGCACCAGAGCTGGTGCCCGCCGCCGCGCTTGCCGCCCAGTTGCTGGCTGCCCAGGGGAGCACCTATCGGGCGGGCCGCATCATTTTTCGGACCTGGGCGCTCTCGCCCCATCCCGAACTCGCGACCGGCTATGCCTATCTGAGAGTTGGCGATTCGCCGCGCGAGCGCTTGAACAGGGTTCGCGAACTCACCGATTCCGCCGAGGGTGGCGCCGAGGGCGCCGTGGCGATCGCAACCGCTGCAATCGACGCGCGCGAATGGGAGGCCGGACGGCTGGCGTTGGCGCCTTTGCTGGACGATCGCCCCACGGCGCGGGTCTTTACGCTGATGGCGCGGATCGAGGAGAACGAGCGCGGCGATACGGGCCGGGTGCGCGAATGGCTCGGACGCGCTCTGCGGGCGCCGCGCGATCCAGCCTGGATGGCAGATGGGGTGGTGTTCAATGCGTGGGCCGCGGTCTCGCCGATGAGTGGTGAGGTCGACGCCTTTGCCTGGATGGCGCCGGTCGAGGCGCTTGAAGGCGCCGATACGCCAATCATCGAGTATGGCGAAAGCGCGCCTCCGACATCAGACGACGGGCGAACGGGCGGCCAATTGCCGGAGCCCGATGGCGCGCCTGCCGAACCAACATCCAGCGACGAGCAGACCGGTGAGCAAGCCGATGCGCCGCCGCCAAGCGATGAGCCAGCCGAGCCCGCGCCCGCCGAGGCTGCAGGAGAGCCGGACGCTGTCGCGCCGCCGCACCTGCCCGACGATCCAGGAGAGAAAGGCAGTTATGTGGACGATGAGGCGGCCAGCGAGAAGCCGGTGTCTGGACCGGCGCCAGAGAGTTCCAATTAGCGGGTTGGCTTGCGCGGGTGATCCGGCAATCGACGGGCGCAGCTTGCAGTGAGTGCGCGCGGCTTGCATTGCATGCGCTCTGGCGCTAAGCCAGAACCCTGGCGCGCCGCCTTAGCTCAGCTGGTAGAGCACGGCATTCGTAATGCCGGGGTCGGGTGTTCGAGTCACCCAGGCGGCACCAGCTTTTCTCGATCGAAATACGTTCGGCATTCGCCGTGGTCGCGTGGGACTAATTCAGCACCGGGGCATTAGCTGTCTGGGCGAGCTCGGCGCTGACGGGATCGGCTGGGCGATACCATTTGAGCTTGTCGCGCAGGTTGGCCACGCCACCGACAATGATCAGCGCCGGACCTTTCAAGTCAGATTGCGAGGCCTTGCCCGCCAAGGTCTCGAGCGTGCCGGTGACGACCGTCTGATCCGCCCGGGTGCCGTTGTCGATCACCGCGGCCGGCATGGCGGGATCGGCGCCGTGTTCGATGAAGGCCTTCAACAGGTCTTCGAGATGCGACAACCCCATATAGATGGCAACGGTCTGGTTGGGTTGGAGCAAGACCTTCCAGTCGAGGTCGATCTGGCCGTCCTTGCCGTGGCCGGTGACGAAGATGCATGACTGAGCGTGGTCGCGGTGGGTGAGCGGAATGCCGGCATAGGCGGCGCAACCGCTGGCGGCTGTAATGCCAGGCACGACCTGGAAGGCAATGCCCTCGGCGGCAAGCGCCTCGATTTCTTCTCCGCCGCGACCAAAAATGAAGGGATCGCCGCCCTTGAGGCGCAGCACCCGCTTACCTTCGCGCGCCAGGCGCACCATCAACGCGCTGATGTCCTCTTGCGGCAGGGTGTGGTTCTTGGCCATCTTGCCGACGTAAATGCGTTCGGCATCGCGGCGCACAAGATTGAGAATGGGGTCGCCGATCAATCGGTCGTAAAGCACCACGTCAGCGCGTTGGATCAGATGCAGCGCGCGGAAGGTCAAGAGGTCCGGGTCGCCCGGACCCGCGCCGACGAGATAGACCTCGCCCGCCGGATGGGCGCCGCCACTTGAACCGGCATCATCGAGCGCGCGCATAAATTCGGTTTTGGCGCCGGCGTCGTCGCCTTTGAGCAGAAGGTCCGCGACGATGCCGTCGGAGGCGTCTTCCCAAAAATGTCTGCGGGTGCGGCCATCGGCGATGCGCTCCATCACGAGCTCCCGGAAACCGCCCAGAAAGCTAACGAGGCGGCCATAGGCGGCGGGAACGGTGCTCTCGAGACGGGCTTTGAGCATGCGTGCGACGACGGGCGCCGCGCCGGCGGTCGAAATAGCGATGACGAGCGGCGAGCGGTCGACGATCGATGGCGTGATGAAGTCGCAATACTGTTGCTTGTCGGGCACGTTGACGAGAACGTCGGCCTGTTTGGAAAGCTCATGCAGGCGGGCGTCGAGGTCGTCGTCCTCGGCCGCGCCATAAGCGACTATGCAGTCCTCCAGATGGGCGGCCTCGAGCGGATCGGTGATATGGCTTAGGCGCTCATGTTGGCTAATCTCATGGAAATCGCCAGAAAGGTCCGGGGCCAACACCCGCACATGGGCACCCGCGCGCAACGCGAGTTCCGCCTTGCGGGCCGCCGCCGTGCCGCCACCCACAACGAGCACGCTCTTGCCTGAGACATCGAGAAAAACCGGCAGATAATCCATAGGGCGATGGTTTCCTTTTCGGGCCCGGCGTGCAGCCGGCCGTTCAAATCAATCTTGCTGGCGGGCGGCCCATGCCGTCATGGCGCTGCCCCATTTTTCGGCCGTCGGGGCGTCCACGTCCAAAATCGTGAAGCGCTTTCCCTCGCGGATCGTGATGCGCAGAAGGCGCATGTCCGAATCGAATGTCACGTGCTCAAGCTTGACCTGCCGCCCGTAAGGCGCGGCCAGGTTTTCGAATTCCTCGGCAGTCTCGGCGCTCATTTTTTCGGCCTCTCCTGCCCCCAGTAAAATGCCGCCTCCAGTTTCATGCTCCAGTCGCGGGGGGTGTCGCGGAAATCCGGTTTGACGTCGAAGTGAAGGAAAATCTCACCGTCTTGGGCGGTCTTGATGACGAGCTTTTCAAGTTCGAAAAAGGAGATGACGTCGGGGTGTTGGATGATAAGATCGCTCAAATTGGCCATTGGGGAGTTTCCTCGCGTTCAACGTCAGTTGCCGGCGGCGCTGCCGGAAATGCGCCTTGGGAACCGCATGCGGTAAAGCAGACGGCCCGATCCGGCACCGGCGGCGTCCTCGAAGCGTGTGCGGTTGTGCAGCACATTGTTGCAGATCAAGCCTTGGCCTGGCTCCAGGCGGTGGCGGACCATCAGGGGATCGCCGTCGCGCAACAGGCGGCCGAGAAACGCGACGGCGGCGCTTGTGTCGGCGTCGTCGCGCCACGCGATGTTCCGGCTGCGCGCCGTATAACGCATATTGAGCGCGCCCGTCGCGGGGTCGATGGAAAATACCGGGCCGACAGAGGCCGGGCGAACGTCGCCGTTTTCTTCGACGTGTTGCGGGATGGTCATGGCGCTTTGGTGCATCAGGGCAGCCACGAAGGCCGGGTTTTCATCGCGCAGCCGAATATAGGCAATGTCGGGATCGAGCAGCTGGTTCTCGCCGCCGACCGGGGCCTGGCGCGCGCAATAGAGAATGAAGGCGCGGATCGGCGTATGGGGATTGTTGTAATAGCCGTCGGTGTGCCAGTTGAGGGGACGGTCGGTATAAGGGATGAAGCCGCCGCGGGCGCGCGTTTGCGAAACTTCGAGAGCGACGACGCCATCATCGGCGGCCGAGCGGTGGCGTTCGTGTTCGAACAGGCCGAAGGCGGACGCGAATGCGGGCAGGGCCAGACGGGCTTCCTGCGCGATCTGAGGCGTATCGACCGCGAACACGGCGAGGTTCGCGCGGGCGCAGCTTTCGGCGACGGCGTGAATCTCGGAAACGGAGGGATTTGCAAGCTCACGGATGCGAACAACGCGTGTCTGGGCACGTACGGGAAATGCCGCCAGTTTTGCCTCGCGCCAAAGATCATAAGCGCGCCGATCGTCAAGATCATAGGGCTTCGCGATCGGGGCATTCATCTCAAGTGATTGATTTGGCATGTTTTTTACGCTGAAAACACCTCGTTTACGCGCTGGTGCGAATCCTCTGCCAGAGTGGGATTAGCGGCCGCGCCGTCGGTGCCTGAATGCAGGCTAAATGCAATACATTCGAACTATATGATATAATTTATTTTTGTGATATAAAATGCGTAACGCACCCGTGCCGCATGGACCGATTTAGCTGAAATTACGTCCCAAACTGGGGCGGCGCGGTAACGCATATCGTTCTCCACCATTTTCGGTGTCCGACTGAATTTGGCGACTTGCCTGTTGTTACCCGCCTGGATCACGCTGGCGGACCACACATTGGGAGAGGATCAGTTCATGGCTAAAGACAATGGCTCAGCGCCGAAAAAGAACGGCTCGGCAGCAGAGAAAAACGGATCGTCCAAATCAGATAAGCACGCGACACCGATGCTGGATGAGCTCGAAGCCGGCCCGTGGCCGAGCTTTATCACCGGCCTGAAGCGCCTGCGTGATTCCGATGATAAGAACTACGCCCCCATGATGAACGATCTGATGGGCCAACTCGAGCACTCCTATGAAGAGCGGCTGGGATTTTGGAAGGGTGGCGTCGTCGGTGTTTATGGTTATGGCGGCGGCGTGATCCCGCGGTTCTCGGAAGTTGCCGCGCAATACCCCGAATCGAAGGAATTCCATACGCTGCGCGTGCAGCCCCCGGCTGGCTATCACTACACGTCCGACGTCCTGCGCAAGCTCTGCGACATCTGGGAAGAGCATGGCTCGGGCCTGATCGCCTTCCACGGCCAGAGCGGCGACATCATGTTCCAGGGCTGCTCGACCGACAACACCCAGAAGGCATTCGACGATCTCAACAAGATTGGCTTCGACATGGGTGGCGCCGGTGCGGCCATGCGCACATCGACAAGTTGCGTCGGTCACGCGCGTTGCGAGATGTCTTGCTACAACGAAGTTAAGGCGCACCGCGACGTGATCAACGAGTATCTGGACGAAATGCATCGTCCGGCGTTGCCTTACAAATTCAAATTCAAGTTTTCCGGCTGCCCCAACGATTGCGTCAACGCGATCCACCGTTCGGATTTTGCGGTGATCGGCACCTGGCGCGACGACATGAAGGTCAACCAGGACGAGGTTAAAAAGTACGTCGCGAAGGTCGGCCGGAAATACATGATCGATTCGGTCATCACCAATTGTCCGACCAGGGCGCTCAGCCTGAATGACGACGACACCCTCGAGGTCGACAACAAGAGCTGCGTGCGCTGCATGCATTGCCTCAACGTGATGCCGAAGGCGCTTTCGCCAGGCGACGACAAGGGAGCTTCGATCCTGATGGGCGGCAAGCGGTCGCTGAAGGTCGGCGATACGATGGGAACGGTCATCGTGCCCTTCATGAAGCTGGATACGGACGAGGATTACGAGAAGCTCGTCGAGTTCGCCGGCGAAATTCTGGAGTTCTTTGCCGACAACGCCCTCGACCACGAGCGTATCGGCGAGACCATCGACCGGATCGGCCTGCCGGCATTCCTGGAAGCGCTCGACATCGATGCCGACCCCAACATGATCAACCATCCGCGAACGTCGAGCTATGTGCGGACCGACGACTTCACCGAAGAAGCAGAGAAGTATCTGCGCAAGAAGGCCGAGCAGAAATCCGGCGAGAAAGCCGCCGCCAACACGAACGAGCCGGACCAGCCGGTCGCAGCCGAGTAGCGGTAGCGGATTTTTCAGGGAGAGCGACGCGTATGAGCACCGAGCATCAAACACCGAGGCTTCCAGACGAACACGGTGTGCCGGATCCATTCCAATACATGCATCCGGTAATGAAGAAGAATTTCGGCAACTGGGATTGGCACGAGCGGCTGCGTCCCGGCGTGCTGCATCACCGATCCAAGAGCGGCGAAGACATTTGGACGGTGCGTGCGGGAACCCAACGCCAGATGGACGTTTATACGATCCGCAAGCTGTGCGATATCGCCGACGAGTTCGCCGATGGGCACGTGCGCTTCACGACCCGCTCCAACATCGAATATTTGCTCTCCAAGAGCGAACAGATCGAGCCGATCATCGAAAAACTGACGGCGGAAGGCTTCCCCGTCGGCGGCACGGGCAACTCGGTCTCGATGATTTCTCACACCCAGGGCTGGTTGCACTGCGACATCCCGGGCACGGACGCCTCTGGTGTGGTGAAGAGCTTGATGGACGAACTCTATCAGGAGTTCATCAAGGAAGAGATGCCCAACCGGGTGCGCATTACGACGTCGTGCTGTCAGGTGAACTGCGGCGGACAGGGCGATATCGCCATCAATGTGCAATATACCAAGCCGCCGAAGATCAATCATGATCTCGTCGCCAATGTGTGCGAGCGCCCGGCCGTGGTGGCGCGCTGCCCCGTGGCGGCGATTCGTCCCGCAATGGTCAACGGCAAGCCCTCGCTGGAGGTGGATGAGAAGAAATGCATTTGCTGCGGTGCGTGCTACCCACCGTGCCCACCGATGCAGATCAACGGCCCCGAATCGACGAAGCTCGCCATTTGGGTCGGCGGCAAGCACTCGAACGCGCGCACCAAGCCGACGTTCCACAAGCTGGTTGCGGCCAACCTGCCGAACAATCCGCCACGCTGGCCGGAGGTCGCCGAAATCGTGAAAACGATCCTGTATGCCTACAAGGAAGATGCGCGCGATTGGGAGCGCGTGGGCGAGTGGATCGATCGTATCGGCTGGCCCAGGTTCTTCGAGATGACCGGATTGGGCTTCACCAAGCATCATCTGGACACCTGGCATGGCGCGCGCAAATCGTTGAACGCATCGGCCCATATTTATTTCTAGACACGGTTCGTGGTCCGGCATGCCTTTCGGGGCATGCGGGCGCGCCGGGCAGTGACTCCGGCGAGCGGGTCATGCAATGGAGAAGCTGGTGAAGTTAAGCGTTGTGGTGAACGAAGGGCCCTATACGCATCAGGCGTCGGACTCGGCATATCAATTCATCAAGTCCGCGCTCGAAAAGGGGCACGAAATCTATCGCGTGTTCTTTTACCACGACGGCGTCAATAACGGCACGCGGCTGACGGTGCCGCCGCAGGACGAGCGCAACATTCAAATCAATTGGACCGAGTTGGCGCAGGCCCACGACCTCGATCTGGTGGTTTGCGTCGCCGCTGCTCAGCGGCGCGGCATTCTGGACAAGAGCGAGGCCAACCGGCACGGCAAGGATGCCGACAACATCGCGCCGGGGTTTCGTATCTCGGGGTTGGGTCAGTTGATCGATGCGGGAATCGTATCGGACAGGATTGTAACATTCGGCGATTAGACGGCGCCAAGCAGCGCGCCAACAGGACTTAGAAGGACCAATCAGGTGTCGATTGAAGAGCCGGAAATCTCACCACCGAGCGTCGCCAAGAAATTCTTGTACGTCAACCGCAGAGCACCCTACGGCACGGTCTATGCCTTGGAGTCGTTGGAAGTCGTGTTGATCGGCGCGGCGTTCGATCAGGACGTGTCTCTCGCTTTTCTCGACGACGGCGTGTTTCAGATCGTCAAGGGGCAGGACACCGCCGGCATCGGCATGAAAAACTTCTCGCCAACCTATCGGGCGCTGGGCGACTACGAGGTCACCAAGCTCTATGTCGAGAAAGAATCGCTGGAGGCGCGCGGCCTCTCCCAGGACAATCTGCTGGAGATCACCTACGAGGACGAAGACGACGATTGGGCCGAGAAACCTTCGATCCACATCGTAAACCGCACCGAGTTGACCGAGATCATGGCGCAACAAGACGTCATACTGAGTTTTTAAGAGGCGATGGCCAAGTCATGTCGATTCTGCACACGATAAACAAGTCGCCCTTCCAGAACTCGAGCTTCGAGAGCTGTCTCGGCCATGTGGCCGATGGCGACGCGGTCCTGCTGATCGAAGACGGTGTTTATGCCGCCATCGCAGACACCGTGCCTGGAAAACAGATCAAGGCGAAGAAAGGCAAGGTGTCGTTTTATGTGCTTGGCCCCGACATCGCCGCCCGCGGTCTCAACAACGGGTCGCTTGCCGACGGTATCGAGGTGGTCGATTATGGCGGGTTCGTGGATCTCGTGACGAAGCACGAAGTCGCCCAAGCATGGTTATGAGGAGCCGATAACCTCGGACCGGCACAACGCAAAGCAGATTTTGAAAAATGGAGCGATCCCCATGGCTTATCAACTGAACGGAACGACAATCGAGCATGACGAGGAAGGTTACCTCACGGACATCAACGTGTGGAGCCAGGAGCTCGCCGAGCTGATCGCCGTGAGCGAAAACCTCGACATGACGGAAGAGCACTGGGAAGTGATCAACTTCCTGCGCGAATATTATGAGGAATATCAGATCGCGCCCGCCATTCGCGTCCTCGTCAAGGCGATGAAGAAGTCGTTCGGACCCGAGAAGGGCAACAACAAATACCTCTATACGCTCTACCCGTACGGCCCCGCGAAGCAGGCGTGTAAGATCGCCGGCCTCCCCAAACCGACAGGTTGCGTCTAACAACAAGCGAATTGCCGGTTCTGCCAGGCAGTCCGGCGAAAGGGTGGATTTCGTGCTCAGCGGCGCATATGCAGTGCTGTTCTACGTTGCGACACTGGTACTTGTCGCAGGCGTTGCACGTAAGGTGGTGCAGTATGCGACGACGCCAGCACCGCTGAAAATCCCGACCACGCCGGCGCCCGTGACGCGCGGCGGAGTGGTGATGCGCTATGTGCGCGAAGTCGTTCTGTTCGAAAGCCTGTTCAAGGCGAACAAGTGGATTTGGCTGTTTGGCTGGATTTTTCACGCCGCCTTGCTGCTCGTCCTGATGCGGCACCTGCGTTACTTCACCGAACCCGTCTGGGGCATCGTCGCGCTGATGCAACCGCTCGGCCTTTATGCCGGTTTTGCCATGGTGGCCGGTCTGCTCGGTCTATGGGCGCGGCGGTTCCTGGTGCCGAGAGTCCGCTATATCAGCGCGCCCTCCGACCATCTGATGCTGGTGCTTTTGCTGGCCATCGGCGGCAGCGGGTTGGCGATGAAGTACGTGTTTCGGACCGATGTGGTCGCGCTGAAGGCGTTTTTCTTAGGGTTGATGCATTTCGACATTCAGCCGCTTCCAGCCGACCCGGTTTTGCTTATTCATCTGTTCCTGGTCGCGCTTCTGATGATCATCTTTCCGTTTTCAAAGCTTCTGCACGCGCCCGGCATCTTCTTCAGCCCCGGCCGCAACCAAGTAGATAATCCACGCGAACAGCGCCACACGGCCGGCTGGACAGCAAAGCTGGAGGCGAAATAGTGAGCACGGGAGGCATCGGCGTGTGAGCGAAACAACGGCAGTTGAGCATCAGCTGAGCGTCAAGGATTTCTATGACGCCTCCGAGCTGCCTGAGCCTACGGAGATCCCGGTCATCGTCCCTGGTGCCATGGCCGACAGCAAGCCGTATGTGGCTGCGCCGGAATTTCAAAAGGCGCTCGGCTTTCCAGGCAAGCTCGTCAAAAACTGGCAGGAAAAGGCGATCGCGAAACTTGGCGATCTGGTCGCCAACAGCCGAGCATTGCGGGTTTATCTCGACACCTGCGTCAAGTGCGGAGCCTGCACCGACAAATGCCATTATTTCCTGGGCACGGGCGATCCCAACAACATGCCGGTGGCCCGGCAGGACCTGCTGCGTCAGGTCTATCGGCGACACTTCACCGTGAGCGGCAAATACCTGCCTTGGCTGGTGGGCGCGCGCGACCTCGACAAAGACGTGTTGGACCAGTGGTACAGCTACTTCCACCAGTGCTCTCAATGCCGGCGCTGTTCGGTCTATTGCCCCTACGGCATCGACACGGCCGAAGTCTCGATGGCGGCGCGGGAGATCATGGACACCATTGGCGTGGGGCAGAAGTACTGCAACGAGATCATCGGCAAGGTCAACGACATCGGAAACAATCTGGGTCTGCAGAAGAAGGCGCTCGTAGCCACGCTCGAAGATCTGGAAGAAGATATCGAGGATGAATCCGGTGTTGCGGTCAAGATCCCGGTGGACAAGGAAGGCGCCGAGATTCTGCTTGTTACGCCAAGCGCTGACTTCTTCGCCGAGCCCCATATCGACGGTCTCATCGGCTATGCCAAGGTATTTCACCAAACGGGCGCTTCATGGACGGTCAGCTCCTATGCCTCGGAGGCGGCAAATTTCGGACTGTTCATCGGCTCCAATGAGCAAATGCGCGAGGTGGCGCTGCGCATTCGCAAGGCGGCGCAGGATCTGGGCGTAAAGCGGATCATTTTCGGCGAATGCGGCCATGCCTGGCGCGTCGCCTACAGCTTTCTCAACACGCTGGCGGGGCCGTTCGATTTCCTCGACCAAAACTATCCGATCCCGCAGCACATCTGCGAATACACCTACGACCAGATCCAAGCGGGCAAGATCACGTTCGATAAGTCGGCGAACGACCATATCCGGCTTACATTTCATGATTCCTGCAACGTGGCGCGCGGCTCGCGCATGGGAAACACGCCGGGCGGTCAATTCGAGATCCCGCGAGCGATCATCCGGGCCTGCTGCAATCACTTTTTCGATATGGCGCCAGATACCATCAAAGAGAGCACGTTTTGTTGCGGCGGCGGCGGCGGGTTGTTGACCGACGACCTGATGGAGTTGCGCAAGAAGGGCGCACAACCACGCATGCGCGCGCTGCAGCAGGTGGCGCAAGATCATGGCGTAACGCACATGGCTGCGATTTGCGCGATCTGCAAAACCCAGTTCGCCAAGGTGATGCCTGAATACGGTTTCGACATGGACGCCATCCTCAGCGTCCATCAACTGGTCTCCAACGCCATCGTTCTCGATGACGCGGAGGCCGAGGCGCCCAATGAGGGCGATGACGCGCCCGCCCAAGTGGCGGCATCCTGATATTCAACGACGCAAAAGTGGAGCAGATGTTGTGAACGAACATACATTTCGGCGCTTTCGGGACGGCGACAATGAGATGCCGCCTCTGGAAGAAAAGATTTTCACCGCCGACTATTCCCACAAATGCCCCACCTATGTGCACCGGACGCCTCCGTGCCAGGGAAGCTGCCCGTCGGGTCACGAGATCCGGGGCTGGCTGGCGATCGCGCGCGGCATGGACAAGCCTCCGGTCGAGGGCATGACGTGGCAAGAATACGCCTTTCTGCGGATGGTGGAGGCCAATCCCTTTCCCTCCTCAATGGGCCGGGTTTGTCCAGCGCCGTGTGAGGACGGCTGCAATCGAAACGAAGTGGACGATTTCGTTGGCATCAATGCGGTCGAGCACTATGTCGGCGATTGGTCCATTCAGAATAATCTGAAGCTTCCTGGGGCGGGCAAGGACACCGGCAAGAGTGTCGCCGTCATCGGCGCTGGTCCGGCCGGGCTCACGGCGGCTTACTTCCTGCGCCGCAAGGGCCACGCCGTCACGTTGTTCGAGGCCCAGGACAAGCTCGGCGGCATGATGCGTTATGGCATTCCGGGATACCGGACGCCGCGCGACATGATCGATGCCGAGGTCCAGCGCATCATTGATGTGGGCGTCGAAGTGAAGACCGGCGTATCTGTCGGTTCGGACATCACCATCGCTCAACTGGAGAAGGATTTCGACGCCATTTTTTGGGGCATCGGCGCACAGGCTGGACGGGGCCTGCCGGTCGAAGGATGGGGCAAGGGCAACTGTCTGAGCGGCGTCGAATTTTTGGACGCCTTCAATCACGACTGGGTTTTCTCGACCGCCAAACGGATCGTCGTCGTGGGTGGCGGAGATACCTCCATCGACGTCGCCTCCGTAGCGCGGCGTTTGGGCCATATCAGTCACACGCACCCCAAGGATATCGCCGATAACGTGGTGTTGGGCCATACGGCGAGCGACGTCGCCGGAACCATCCGGCGCGAGGGTGTCAAGACCGTTCTGACTTCGTTGTTTCCAATCGAGGGCATGACGGCAGCCGAACACGAGCGCGAGGACGCGCTGCGCGAGGGCGTCGATATCCAGGGCGGCGTCATGCCGCTTGAGGTGGTGCTGAACAAGGAAGATCAGGTCCAGGCGCTCAAGATGTGCGAGTGCGATATGGACGGCATGAAGCCGGTTCCCAAGGAGGGTACCGAATTCTATCTCGAATGCGACATGATCGTTTCGGCGATCGGCCAGATGGGTGATTTTTCGGGTGGTCTCGAAGATCTCGACAACGGCCGCGGGTTCATCACCATAGATCCACTGTTCAATGTAACCGACCGCAAGAAGCATTTCGCCGGTGGCGACGTTATTCGGCCTCACCTTCTGACCACCGCGATCGGCCACGGCCGAATCGCTGCCGAATCCATCGATCATTTCTTGGCCGGCGAGCCGGTCGGCAAGCGACCCAAGGTCGATGTGCACCACTTCAATCTTCTGAGCGAGCTACACCAGCGCGGCCTGGATCCAGCGGACTACAATCACCAGCAGAGCCGCGGAACGTCGGAGGAGAAATACGCGATCCACAACTACGAAGATCGCAGCGCGACGCAGATCATCCCGCATGACGATCTCTTCAAGGGCTACTTCGCCTATGACGAGCGCGAGAGGCGCGATCAGGTGCTGATCGTCGGCGACAAGGTGCTCGGTAATTTCGACGAGCGCATCAAGCAGCTCACCGAAGAAGAAGCCAAACACGAGGGCGAGCGCTGCATGAGTTGCGGCATGTGTTTCGAGTGCGATGCCTGCGTCATATACTGTCCCCAGGACGCAATTTTCCGGGTGAAAAAGGACCAGCGGGCCGTCGGGCGCTATGTCGATACCGACTACACCAAATGCATCGGCTGCCATATTTGCCAGGACGTGTGTCCATCCGGTTATATTCAGATGGGTCTGGGAGAATAAACGGCGGCAACGGACCGCCGGGAGGAAATGGCAATGAGCGAAAAGCCCTTCACGCACCGGCGTTATGAGGACGGAGACGACGAGCCCCTGCCGTTGCAGGAGGAGATCTTCGCTGGCGATACGTCATACAAGTGTCCGACCTACATTCACCGCACGCCGCCCTGCCAGGGGAGCTGCCCGTCGGGCGAGGACATCCGCGGTTGGCTCAATATCGTGCGCGGCATCGAGCAGCCGCCCTCCGACATGTCCTGGCAACAATACGCTTTCCTTCGCGCCACCGAAGCCAACCCTTTTCCGGCCGTGATGGGGCGCGTCTGCCCGGCGCCCTGTGAGGACGGCTGCAACCGCAACGAAGTCGAGGACCGCGTCGGCATCAATTCGGTCGAACATTTTATCGGCGATTACGCGCTAGAGAATGGGTTGTCGCTGCGTTCGGCGGGCAAAGACACTGGCAAGCGGGTCGCCGTTGTCGGCGGCGGGCCGGCGGGGCTCGCCTGCGCCTATCAACTTCGCCGCATGGGGCACGCCTGCACGGTGTTCGAGGGCCGCGAAGAATTGGGCGGCATGATGCGCTATGGCATTCCGGGTTACCGGACGCCGCGGGATGTGCTCGACGGCGAGATCAAACGGATCGTGGACATCGGTGTCGAAGTCAGGACCAACACCAAGGTGGGCGTCGACATTGAATTGGCCCAACTGGAGAAGGACTACGACGCCGTGTTTTTGGGGCTCGGCGCCCAGGCCGGAACGCCGCTTCCCGTGCCGGGCGCGGCCGAGGCCGCCAACTGCATCAGCGGCATCGCGTTTCTCGATGCCTTCAATGACGGCCGCCTCAAGCATTCGGCCGGGCGGGTGTTGGTGATAGGCGGCGGCGACACGGCCATGGACGTGGCCGCGGTGGCCCGGCGCCTGGGACACATCTCCAAGGCCCGCGAAATGGACCGGCCCGAATATGTCGTGCTCGGCCAGACCACCCATGACGTAGCCACGGTCGCCAAGCGCGAGGGCGCGCAGGTCTCGATCATATACCGCCGACCGGTCGAAAAGATGCCGGCCGCACGCATGGAAATCGACCACGTGATGCAGGAAGGCGTCGAAATCCGTGGCTCGCTCGCACCGGTCGAGGTGGTGCTTGATGAGGCGGGACGCGCAAAGGCGTTGCGCGTCGTCAAAGTCGAGTGGAGCGATGACGGCAAAATGACGATCAAGGAAGGAAGCGAATTCGATATCGAATGCGATTTGATCGTCGCGGCCATCGGCCAAGTCTGCGACTTCACCGGCTTTGAGGAATTGCAGAACGACAGGGGATTGATGGACGCCGACGGCTACTTCCGCTGGCCCGGCCGCGAGGGCCTGTTTGTTGGCGGCGACGTGGTCCGGCCGCACTTGCTCACCACTGCAATCGGCCAAGCCTCGATCGCAGCCAGCAGCATCGATCATTACATGAACGACGAACAGCAGGCCAAGTTGCCGAAAGTCAACGTGCATCACTTCAGCCTGCTCGAAAAGCTGCGCGAAGTGGGCCACGAACCATCCGAATTCGAGCACGTCGAGATGCGCGGCACCGATAGCGCCGATGTCGCCATACACAATTACGAAGACCGCTCGGAGAGCCAGATCGTGCCCGCAGACGAGCTGTTTCTTGGGCACTTCGAACATGTCGAGCGGTTTCGCAGGAACGAAAAAGAGATCGGCCCAGACAATGTGCTCGGCCATTTCGGCGAGCGGATATTCGGCATAGACGAAGAAGAGGCAAGGGCCGAGGCCGATCGCTGCATGAGCTGCGGCATATGCTTCGAGTGCGACAATTGCGTGATCTATTGCCCGCAGGACGCCATCCACAAGGTCAAGAAGACCGACAGCACCATGGGGCGCTATGTGGACACCGATTACGGCAAATGCATCGGCTGCCACATATGCATGGACGTGTGCCCCAGCGGCTATATCCAAATGGGGCTGGGGGAGTAGGCGTAACAGTGGTGAACCAAATCGCCAGGTTTGTGTTCCTTGCGGGCTCGATGCTGCTGGGCGTGCTAGTTTTCCAGCCGGCTCCAGGGGTTGGGGCCGTGGCGGCCGAGGCCAGTGGGGTGCCGGTGCCCTCGCCGACCAAGGGCCGTGGCGACAAATGCGTCGCCGAGACCTCCTATATCCGGCGCTATCACATGAACCTGTTGAGCCACCAGCGCGACGACACGGTGCATGATGGCATTCGGACCAAACAGTTCAGCCTGAAGGAATGCGTCGACTGCCATGCGGTAAAGGGCGCCGACAGCAAACCTGTGGCCTATGACGATCCATCGCACTTTTGCCGCAGCTGCCACGATTACGCAGCCGTGGCGATCGATTGCTTCGAGTGCCATGACTCAAAGCCGCAAAAGTCCGCTGCAACGGGTGAGGCATTTCGCGGCGCGTTGCTGGCGCTCGAGGGTTATTTGAAGGCGCGCAAGCCATGAGCCAAAGGCGCGACGACCAGGCATCCGCCCAGGAGCATAGCCGCCGAGACATTTTGCGCGGTGCCGCGGCACTTGGCGGCGTGGCGCTTGCGCCCGGCGTCACGCTGCATCTGATCGGCGGCGAGGCGGCCGCCCGGCCGGTCGAGGAGGCCGTCTCCGATGCGCATCGATGGGGCATGCTGATCGATGCGGGAAAATGCGGCGATGGTTGCCAGGCGTGTGTCACGGCGTGTTCGGAGGAAAACGGCTGGGACTTGGATGCGCGCGATCCGACCGACTCGCAGTGGATCCGCAAGGTCGAATTGCGCGACCCCAAGAGCGGGGCTGAGCGGACGCTGCCGATGATGTGCCAGCATTGCGCTTCGCCGCCCTGCGTCGATGTTTGTCCCACGGGCGCCTCGTTCAAGCGGGCCGACGGAATCGTTTTGGTCGACAAGCACACCTGCATCGGTTGCCGCTATTGCGTGATGGCTTGCCCCTACAATGCGCGCTCCTTCGTCCACGAACCGTTGACGGACCAGAAGGCGCATGCACCGCGCGGAAAGGGCACGGTTGAGAGTTGCACCATGTGCGTGCACCGGGTCGATGCAGGCAGGCAGCCCGCCTGCGTCGAGCGCTGCAACGATGCTGCCGGCGGCGCCATGCTGTTTGGCGATCTGAACGATCCGACGAGTGAAATTTCAAGACGCATTGCAAAATACGCCACCGCACGGGTCCGGGCCGATCTCGGCCTCGATACGGGCGTCTATTACAGAAACATATGATCGACATGGCAACCGCGCGCATCGCATATCGGGAAATCAAAGGCGGGACGGCCTATTGGAGCCTGTTGCTCGGACTGGGCGCGCTCGTGCTGATCGGGCTGGGATCGGCCTGGTATATGGAACATCACGGCCACATCGTCACGGGCATGAGCAACCGCATCGTTTGGGGCATTCCGCACGTCTTCGCGATCTTTCTGATCCTGGCCGCGTCGGGGGTTCTCAATATTGCTTCGATTGCGTCGGTTTTCGACGGCAAGCCTTACAAGCCGCTGGCCCGGATGTCGGGTCTGATGGCGATCGCGCTGCTGGTGGGCGGGCTCGCGGTGCTGGTGCTGGATCTGGGGCGCCCGGAACGCCTTATCGTGGCGATGACGACTTACAATTTCAAATCGATCTTTGCCTGGAACATCTTCCTTTACACGGGCTTTCTCGTGGTGGTCATGGCCTATCTGTTCGTGCAGATGGAGGCCACTATGCATGCCTACGTCAAGGCGGCCGGCTGGTTTGCGCTCGTATGGCGGCTGGTGCTCACCAGCGGCACGGGCTCGATCTTCGGCTGGCTGGTGGCGCGCCAAGCCTATGATGCTGCGATCATGGCGCCGTTTTTCATTGCCATGTCGTTTGCCTACGGGCTTGCCGTGTTCATCCTGGTGTTGATGGTGGTGTGTAAGATCAATGGGCGCGAATTGGGCGATGCCCTGATCGATCGGCTGGCCAGACTGCTGGGGGTGTTTGCCGGAGCAGTACTTTATATGACGGCCGTTATGCACCTGACGAACCTGTATGCCGCAGAGCACGGCGGAGTAGAGCGTTTCATCCTGGCCGATGGCGGCATCTACACGGCGGCCTTCTGGCTGGGACACATCCTGGTGGGCTGTCTGGCGCCTATGGTGCTCTTGCTGTATCCGGCGTTCAGGGCGTCGAGGGCGCTCGTGGCGTCGGCCTGCGGACTTGTGATTGCCGGGGCCATTGCCCATCTCTATGTCATCATTATCGGCGGCCAAGCGTTTCCGCTATTGATGTTTCCGGGCCAAGAGGTGTCGAGCAGTTTCTTTGACGGCGTCATCGCCCCCTATAGCCCGTCACTGCCTGAATTCGGCTTGGCTGTCGGCGGCGTGGCCTTGGCGCTTGCCATCACGCTTGCCGGCATGCGGGTACTGAGGTTTATGCCCAAAAACCTGGCCGACGAGAGAGCCGAACCTACAGCCAAACAGTCACCGGCCTGATGCCAGAAGTGGGACCCATGGAACTGCATCCCTTCGCGCGCTTTACGGCCATTTTGGGCCGCGGCAAAACGCTGTCGCGTTCGCTTACGCTTGATGAATCCGAAGAAGCCATGGACATGATTCTGCGGGACGAGGTTCTGCCCGAACAGCTCGGCGCGCTGCTCATGCTGCTTCGCATGAAGGAAGAGAGCCCGGAAGAACTCGCGGGCTTCGTGCGCGCGGTGCGCAAAACATTCAAGCTGCCCAAGTCCCCGCCCAAGGTCGATCTCGACTGGTCCTCTTATGCGGGCAAACGCCGGCAGCTGCCGTGGTTCTTGCTGTCGGCTTTGTTGCTTGCGCGAAATGGCGTCAAAATCTTTATGCACGGCACCGAGGGTCACACACCGGGGCGCATCTATACGCGCGAGACGCTCGAGCGCCTTGGCTATCCGATCGCGGGCAGTCTCGACGAGGCTGCGGCCCATATAACGAAGTCGAACTTCGCTTATGTGCCACTCGAACATCTCAGCCAAAAGATGAAGGACCTCATCGATTTGCGCACGGTCTTCGGGCTGCGTTCGCCGGTGCACACGCTGGCCCGCATGCTCAATCCGTTCAACGCGCCGGTTATGCTGCAGGGAATTTTCCATCCAGCCTATATGGACGTCCATCGCGGCGCGGCGGAATTGCTGGAGCAAGAGCACATGATCGTGTTCCGCGGCGAGGGCGGCGAAATCGAACGCCGTCCCAACAAGCCCTGCGACGTCTGGACACTGCACAACGGCAAGCCGGATGAGGAGCGCTGGATGCCGCTGCTACCCGAACCACGCCAGGCGCCGGATGAGGATATGGAACTCAGCGAGCTTGTGGCCTTATGGGAGGGTTCGCTCAGCGACAACTATGCCGAGGCCTCGGTGACGGGCACGCTCGCCATCGTGTTGAAAGCCTTGGGACGGGCGGAGACCATGGAGGAAGCCCAACGGGCGGCCGAGACGATGTGGGGCGAGAGGGACAAGGCGCAGCTAAACGCGGTCGCCTGACAATGGCCCGGCTCTTCCTCTCGGCCGCGCACAAATCTTCAGGCAAAACCACGCTTGCGATCGGGCTTTCGGCCGCGCTCACGGCCAGCGGCGAGCGCGTACAAACTTTCAAAAAAGGTCCCGACTACATCGATCCCATGTGGCTGGCGCGGGCATCGGGACGGCCCTGCTTCAATCTCGACTTTCACACCCAGAGTCACGACGAAATTCGCGATAGCCTGGCCCACAGGGCAAAAGGCGCAGACATTGTCGTCATCGAGGGCAACAAGGGGCTCTATGACGGGTTGGATGTCGAGGGCGCAGACAGCAATGCGGCGCTTGCGAAATTGCTCGAAACGCCGGTCGTCCTGGTGATCGACGCCGAAGGAATGACACGCGGGATCGCGCCCTTGGTGCAGGGCTATCTGGCTTTCGATGACGCGATAGAAATCGCGGGCGTCATTCTGAACCGTGTGGGCGGTAGCCGCCATGAAAGCAAACTCATCGCCGCGCTCGACCACTATACGGGCGTCAAGGTGTTCGGCGCGCTGGGGCGCGATGATGCTCTTGGCGTGCCGGAGCGGCACCTTGGCCTGACGACGCCAGGGGAGACGCAGGCCCTGGACGACAAGATCGCGGCGATTGCCTCGCGGGTCGGCGATGGCATCGATTTGGATGCCTTGAGGGCAGCGGCTGCTTCGGCCCCATCGATCGCGCCCGGCCCAGAGGACGGAACGCGCAGGGACCCCGACGTCGTCATCGGGATAGCGCGAGACGCGGCATTTGGGTTTTATTATCCCGACGACCTCGAGGCGCTGGAGGCCGCCGGCGCCACACTAGTTTTTTTCAATGCGCTGAAGGACGCGGCCCTACCAAAGGTCGACGGCCTGTTCCTTGGCGGCGGCTTCCCCGAGACGCAGATGCGGGCGCTCGAAGCCAACGCGGCTTTGCGGGGCCAGATCAAGCACGCCCTGGAAACGGGCATGCCGGCTTATGCCGAGTGCGGTGGTCTGATGTATCTCTGCCGCCGGCTCGTCTGGGGCGAAGAGGCGGGCGATATGGTGGGCGTGGTGCCGGCAGATGCCGTGATGCATCGCCGCCCGCAGGGGCGGGGCTTCGTGCGCCTTCGAGAGAACGAGAACTTTCCGTGGCCGGAGGCGGCCGGGACGAAGGGCGCCGAAATAGCGGCGCACGAGTTCCATTACGCCGGGCTGGAAAACATGGGGCAAACCCCAAGCTTTGGTTATGACGTGCTGAGGGGCGCTGGCATCGACGGACGGCACGACGGAATTTTGATAGGTAATCTCGTCGCCAGTTTTTGCCATTTGCGCGACACCGCCGCCGGCCGTTGGGCCGGGCGGTTCGTCGCTTTCGTGCGGGCGAACAAGGCGGCGTCTCTTGGCGTGAACGTGAAGACCAGCGAGGCGGAGCGGACCTAGAGCGCATTCGCCGATGCTTGGCGCGGGCTCAACTGCGCACAGACATGGCCGGGCGCATAAGCCCGCCGGTCAATCGATGATGTGATAGACCGGCGCCTTCTCCATCTCCCATTCGTTGGATTTGGCATCGTAACGGGACAAGGTGAAACAATGCCAATCTTTGTCATCCAGCTTGAGATGATCGCCCCGATAGTAATAGCCCGGCCACCGGGTTTCCTCCCTGAACAGCGTATGATGCGTCACGGATTCCGAGGCCAAAAGCCGGTGTTTAAGTTCCCACGTCCTCATAAGCTGGTGCAGGTCTTCGGCGCCGATGTGCTCAAGGTCCTCCCGCAGCATCGCGAGATGCTCTAGGCCCCTGTTCAGACCCCATTCGTTGGTCATGTAGTTGGTGCTGATGCCGCCGACATATTCGTCCATGATCTTCTCAAGGCGCTGAAGACCGTGGATCGGCAGCAAGTAGCTCGGCGACACGGTGCCGGCGACGATCTCGTTGCGGCCGACCTTGTAGTTCTCCATGGGCTGAAAGACCTCAGCCTTGAGATTTTCGTACTCCGCTTCGTCGACTTCAGGCGCGTCTCTACCAAGATCGTTGATGTATTTGACAGCGGCCTTGCCGGCGATCCGGCCTTCGGTGAAGGAACCCGAAGAGAATTTGTGGGCGGTACCGCCGATGGTGTCGCCTGCGCCGAACAGGCCGTCGACGGTCATCATCCGGTTGTAGCCCCACTGGTATTCATCGGGTGCGTAGTCCTCCGGGCCGCTCGCCCAGGCGCCAGAGCAGGTGGCGTGGGAGCCCATGACGTAAGGCTCGGACGTTGTCAGCTCCGGATTTATTTCCTTGGGATCGATGTTTTGCGACGCCCAGACGACCGCCTGTCCGATCGTCATGCCGAGGAAGTTTTCCCAGCCGACTTGTTCCTTGTGGGGGTCTTTGAAGGCCTCCTTCGTAACCATGCGGATGGGCCCGCGGCCGGCTGCGACCTCTTTGAGAATGGCGTGATTTCGGAGGCAGGTCGGCACCGGGTGCCGGTCGATATAGTCGCCGACAAGCGCCTTGGTATCATCGTACCAATTCGACTCGTACTCCTCACCGTTTACGTTTTCGGTGTAGGTCTTGAGATGCAGGAAGTAGGCGCCGACCGGGCCGTAACCATCCTTGAACCGGGTGAGGACGATCCGGTTCTCCATCTGCGTCATCTTGGCGCCGACTTGGATCGGCAGTGCGTAGGCGGAGGCGCTGCTCCAGGGCGCATACCATGTGCGCCCCATGCCCTCTCCGACCGCGCGGGGCTTGAAGATGTGCGACGCGCCACCGGCGGCAACAATGACCGCCTTTGCCTGGAAGACGTAAAAATCACCGGTCCGGACGTTAAAGCCGACGGCCCCGGCGACCCTGTTCTTCTTCTTTTTGTCCATCAGCAGGTGGGTCACCATAATCCGGTTGTAGACCTCGGTGGCGGCCTTGCGGGCGGCTTCGGCGATGATCGGCTTGTAGCTCTCGCCGTGGATCATGATCTGCCATTTGCCCTCGCGCTGGTACCTTCCGGTTTCAGGATCCTTCATCATTGGAAGGCCCCATTCTTCGAATTTGTGCACTGAGGAGTCGACGTGGCGCGCGATATCGTAGCCAAGGTCCTCGCGCACGATACCCATGAGGTCATTGCGCGCGTAGCGGACATGGTCTTCAGGCTGGTTCTCGTCCCACTGCATGCCCATGTAGCAGTTGATTGCATAAAGGCCCTGGGCGACGGCGCCGCTGCGCTCGATGTTCGCCTTCTCGACGACGACGACCTTTTTGTCGCGTCCCCAGTACCTGGATTCGTATGCGGCGCCACACCCGCCGAAGCCGCCACCGATTACGAGGACATCCGAATCCACGAACACCGTTTTTCTGCGTGAAAACAGACCCATTAGACTACACCTTGCTTAAGTTGTTTTGGTTTCAGCGCCGGCAACGCCTTGATGTTGAGCGCCTCGGGCTCGTGGGCCAGTTCCTGGTCATTGAACGCATCCGGGCTGGGAATCTCGTAGTCGGACGGTGACTTGATCGATCCCCATGGCGTGGTCCTGATCGGGGAAACGAATTCCTTTTCGCGGCCATCCCGGAACTTGAGTTTCCATGAAATGGTTCCCTTGTCCGGTTCCCTGAGCACTCGAACACTGTGGCCCAAGGGGGCGAAATCAGCATAGCCGCGGCAATCGATCGCATTCTGCGGACACGCCTTCACGCACGAATAGCATTCCCAACAGAAATTGGGCTCGATGTTGTAGGCACGGCGATAGGTGGGATCGATATGCATGATGTCTGACGGGCAGATATCAACGCAATGTCCGCAGCCGTCGCAACGGGTCATATAAACAAATGTCGGCATGATATTGGGTAATCCCCTGTATCGAAGACCAATGACGGGCTAATTAATAATTTCGGGGCAATTGGCTCGAGCTGCCAAGAGTTTCAGCAACGTCGACGGGAGCCGGCAAGTTGCTCCTCGAGCCGTTTGCCTTTTCAACCCGTTTCTGGAAGGCCGCTGCGGGCTTGAAAAACATATGAGAGAACTTGGACCAGAGAATTGATCCAAATAGCACCGTCGTGGCGAGGATATACAGCGCCAGGAACACGGTTGCTAAGGTGCCGCTACCCATCGCCTGTGCAACCGCCCATATGAGGCCCAGCGTCACGCTGGCGAGAAGCGAAACGACGAAAAGGTCAGCGCGCACCAAGCGGAACGGTGAATGCCCCTCTGCGGCGACGTCGACCCGCATGAAGAACCAGAACCAGTAACCGCCGATGCAAACCATCAGGGCGCCGATGTACCAAAGCAACGGTAGAATGGCGGGCGCGGGAGTGGCGGACGTCGGGTACGAGAAAACCATCATTACGGTTGTCGCGACATAAGCCACGAAACCGTACATTGTCAGAAGGTGGGCAATTCTGCGCTGAGTGTTGCAGAATTCACCGGACGCCATGACGTCCACAACAGCGGTCTGGACCGCCAAGGATACCATTTTCCCGCCGCCGACCTGCCGACTTCCTTTGGCATTTGCATTTTGCCAATTGTCAAAGAAGTACTTGGCGCTCTTCTTATGGAGTGTGTCCAACAGAGTGCCGCCCACGACCATGATGACCATGATGACGACGTACGTCTGCATGAAAACGGGTGGTATGAGCGCCGAAAGCTCGGCGAAAGGATTGCTCGTCAACATGTCTTCCCCCCCGGGGTCGGCCGAACTTCATCTTTGGGACGCCGACGACCCCATGGCGCTGTAAGAGCTTGCCCCCGATCCTCGGCGAGCGAGCTACGTTATATTCAATTATATATATTCAATAATAAGCATAACGGGTCAAGGCCGAAACTTAGTAGTTAGACGCATTGGGAGGGACCGCTCCGCCAGAGCGATGTCATCATTCGAACCGATAAGCCCGAATAACTCTGCAAAGGTTGAGGCCGGCCTAGGCCATCAAAAGGCGTTCCATATATTTGATGCCGGCAATGCCGCCCAACACGATTGCGCCAAAGGCCAGAAACGATCCAAGCGCCAACGTGGAGACGCCAGTGACACCCTGGCCGATCGTGCAGCCGACGGCGATGATGCCGCCAGAGCCCATCAGCGCGCCGCCGGAGAGCCCACGCAGCGTGTCGGCGGAATCGGCGAATCCGGTGAGCCGGAAGTGGCCCGACATAAGGGCAGCCGTGAGCGCGCCAGCCAGCGCGCCGATCACCGTGGCCACGCCAAAACGCGGTATGACGCCCGCGGTGAAGCGTCCCAAATACTCCAGCGTGTCGCCGCTCGGGCGCACATAGCTCAAGGAGATGGGGTTGAGCGGCGCGGCGGAGAATTCGTCATAGGCGAGCCCGGTCAGCGCCCAGCCCGCGATGACGCAAAGCCCAATTCCGACGCCTGCAAGAATATTGGTCTTGGAGGTGCGAAAATTCTTGTCGCTGAAACAAAAGGCCAAGAGGGCGCCGACGACGACGATCATGGCGATGAAGTTCAGGAGGTCCGCATTCAGACCCGTCAAAGCTGCAAGCACTGCGCCCAGGGATTGGGTCGCGTTCTCGCCAAGATTGACAGCGGTTGCACTTCGCAACGCATCGCGCAGCGGACCCAAGATGCCGCCAAGGGTCATATAGGCGAACAGGCCGACGACGATCAGAATGACCACCGAGCGGATGTCGCCGCCACCGGCTCGGGCCAAATTCTTGCTGGTGCAGCCACCGCCGAGCACCATGCCAAAGCCGAACATCAAGCCGCCGATAATGTTACCGGTCCAATTGAGCGACGAGCTCAAATACATCGACTTCGACAGGTCGACGACGCCAATGGCGTAGAGAAGCTGAGTGCCGATCACCGCGACGGCGATGGCCAACAACCAGGCGCGAAAACGGCGGTAATCGCCGAAAGCAAGAATGTCGGAGATCGAGCCCATCGTGCAAAAATTGGTACGGAATACGATGAAGCCGAATGCGAAGCCGATGAGAACACCGCCCAGCGCGAGGTGAAAGGCCGGCGTTTCCTGGATATGCGCTCGCAAGAGTTCAAGCATGGTTCGACGCGCCCTTTATTGCGTAACGGTGTTTCGCGTTACTGTTTGGTCGATTCTGACGCCAAAAAAGCACGTTTGGAAAATAAACGCATCTAGTTTTTCGAATATGAGGCTTGCTTTAGGCGCGACCCTTCGGCAGATTTAGCGGGCCGTTGGCTCAACCGCGAGGCTGACGGCGGGTGACCGGCATAGGCAATTGAATGGGAGAAAACCAACCCGTGGCTGACTTAACAATCGATACCAAGGGGCTCAATTGCCCCGTTCCGATCCTGAAGGCGAAAAAGGCCATCAGGGATGTCCCCAAAGGCGGCACGCTCGAAGTGCTGGCCACCGATCCAGGATCGGTCGCCGATATGGAGGCGTTTTGCGAAGCGACCGGAAACGAGTTGCTCGAAAAGGAAGAAAACGACGGAGTCTACCGCTTCATCATCAAGCACACGTCTTGAGATAATTCCTGCCGCAGCGCGAATTCGGCACGGCCAGAGGGGCCACTGGCGTCACTGCGTGTTTGACCTGAATACACCTGCGTGAAGGTTACGCAGCACCGTGAAGACGAACGCGGTGCTGACGCCCACCAGGATGATCCCATTGGCCGCCTCGAATCCGCTCAGCAACTGCCAGTCCTGGCGGAGCGTGATGTCGCCGTAACCCAGGGTGGTGAATGTCACGGTCGAAAAATAGAGCGCGCGCTCCAGACTTTGGAATTCACCGAGCCACATATAGAGCAGCGCCCAGCACCATATTTCGATGGTGTGCAAAAAGAACACGACGAGGACGGTGAACGAAAGCGCCAGCAGCAGATCGACGAATTTTTTGCGCGTGGCGACAGAACCCAGCCAGCCGCCGAGATAGGCGATGAAAGCGGCCAGCCCGATGACGTGAATCACCACGGTCAGGACGACCATGACAGAACCAAGTGCAAGCTGTCCGCCAAGCATGATTTTCGCCGAGCTAGCCTTCCACCGCTGAATCGGCCGTGCGGCCGCGCCTCCGGCGGCGGGATTTTGACGGTTTGAAAACCTCTGGCTCGTGCTCGGGCGCGCCGGCCTGGCGGACAATCACCTCGCGGTGAGGATAGGGGATCTTGATGCCGGCTGCCGCGAACGCGTCCCAAAGTGCCAGATAGGCGGCGCCGCGCAAATTGGTCAGGCCGTTTTGCGGGTCCTCGATCCAGAAGCGCAGCACGAAATCGATCGAGGAGTCGCCGAAGGCGGTCACATGACAAACGGGCGGCGGCTTTTCGAGCGCGCGGTCGATCTCCGATACAGCGTTGACCGCGAGCTCGCGGACCTGGTGGGGATCGCTTTCGTAGCTCACGCCGAAGTCGAGTTCGACACGCACCTTCCGGTCGCTGTAGGACCAGTTGATCACGCGGTCGGAAACGAACACCTCGTTGGGGATCAGGTATTCGATGCCGTCGCGGGTGACGACCGAGACGTAGCGGGCCTTGAGCGAGTTGATCCAGCCGAAGGTGTCGCCCAGCGCGATGACGTCGCCGGGCTTAATCGAGCGGTCCATCAGAATGATGATGCCGCTGATCAGGTTCGAGGCGACCTTTTGCAGGCCAAAGCCGATGCCGATGCCGACGGCGCCGGAAAATACCGTCAGGGCGGTAAGATCCAGGCCCATCGAAGTGGCGGAGGCGAGCACCGCGACCGTCAGCAGGAAGAACTTGATGACCTTCGAGATCAGAACCTGAAGCGCCGGCGCCAAGTCCATGTTGCGGCGGATCCGGCGTTCGCTGAAATTTCCGATCACGGTGGCGAGCCAGAGCAGCACCGCAAACCACATCACGCCCTTGAAAACGACCAGCAATGAGAGTCGAAAATTGCCAATCGAGAGCGCGACTGAATCCAGCAGGTCAGCGGTTGTACCCAGCAGGCCCAGAATATTGAGGGCGGCGACGGACCAGGCGGCAAAGGCGAACAGGTTTGCGAGCGCGCGGTTTTGTATGAGCCGCGAGGCGATGGAGATGACGACGCCAGCTGCGACGATGGTGGCGGCGATCAGGACATAATAGCTGTGCTGGGGCCGGGTGAGCTGCTGCATCACCAGATCCGATATCCAAAGCGTGAGTGCGAAGAAAATCCATTGCAACCTGTGCAGCGGGACGACCAGAAGACGGAGGAGCTGAGGCTGCGATTCGATGCGCCGAACCCGGCCGTCGAGGATGGGGGTCAGCAAATAAGACGCGCCCCACGAGACGGCGTAGCACCCCAAGATCACGCCGATCTGGATGAGGGCCCACTTGGTTGTGAGCACGTCAAAGGCGGAAATCAGGTTGCTGCCGGTTTGTTCGGCGATTTCCTCTAGGTCGATATCGAGGGATTCGGGTTTCTTTGTTGCCATCTATGCGCCGAATTGCCTGCCTATCCGAGGTCGTGAAATGAATCGCTATTACTATAACATAGCCGTTTTGGCGTGCGCCCAAAGGGGGTGCGCGGGCGCCGGCAAATGCGTATGATTGAACCTATCTGAAACAAAATGGCGGTGGGGCCTGTGGCAATTGTACTCTGGGAAAGCGTCAAGGTCTTTGTGGAGAATCTGAGCCAAGACGAGCACACGCCCGATTTGGGCGAGGAGCAATTGCGGCTGGCATCTGCCGCGTTGCTGGTCCGCGCGATGGTGATCGATGGCGACGTCGATGAGCGCGAGAAAAAGACGTTGCATCGCATCCTGCAAACCGCTTTTGAGATGACGCCCCGGGATGTCACGGCGCTGATCGCTCAGGCCCAGGAGCAAGAAAACCAGGCGGTCGATCTTTATGGTTTTACGAGCGTGTTGACGGGCCAACTCGATCAGGAAGGCCGGATGAAAATCGTCGAGATGTTGTGGGAAATCGTCACGGCCGACGGCGTGATCCACGAGTTTGAAGCCAATCTCGTTTGGAGGGTTGCCGAACTTTTGGGCATATCGGCGCGCGACCGCATCCGATTGCGCAAACGCGTCGAGCAACGCCAACTGCGTTCTGTCTGGGATGATTGAGCGTGATTGGGAGCGCTCGCGGCTCGAACGGGGCTGCAAAGGACGGCGGGGACGCCTCTGCGCCGGTGAGCGTGATCACCGGCGCCAGCCAAGGCATCGGTCTGGCGCTTGCCCGCGAGTTCGCCGGCGCCGGCCATACGCTGGTGCTGGCCGCGCGTGACGGGCCCAAACTCGAAAAGGTTTCACGTGAATTGGGCGCGACGTTTGGCGTGGCGGTCTATCTGACGGCAGAAGACCTTTCCACCGCCGCGGGCTGCCAAGGTTTGGCCGATGCGATCGTGGATGCCGGACTTAAGGTCGACTACCTCGTCAACAATGCAGGCGTGGGCCAGTGCGGCGCCTTCCACGAGGCAGAGCGCGAGCGCCTAACGTCGCTTGTTGATATCAATATCGGCGCGCTGACCGATCTGACCAGCCGGTTTCTGCCGGGCATGATCGAGCGCAGCCGCGGCGGGGTGCTGAATGTGGCTTCGCTGGCGGGATTTGCGCCTGGTCCCTATCAAGCGACCTACCATGCCAGCAAGGCCTATGTGATGTCGTTGACCGAAGCGCTAGCGCACGAGGTCTGGGGAAGCGGGGTGAAGATGGCGGTGTTGTCGCCTGGACCCGTGGCGACAAAATTCCACGAACGGGCCGGGGCCGAACATGGCTTCTACATCCGGTTCTTGGGGGCACTCAGCGCCGAGGCGGTTGCGCGCATCGGCTTTGCAAATTTCATGTGCGGCCAAACCGTCATCGTGCCCGGTTGGACCACGATGTTGAGCGCGCTCACTTTGCGCCTGGCGCCGCACTTTATCAGTGTGCCCTGTTTGAGCTGGTTGCTGCAGCAGCGGGAAAAGCCGGGCGATGGTTGAAGGCGAGGCAAAAAAGAAGACGCCAGCGCGCCTGCCGGTGCTCCTCGTCGCCCATACGCCGACGGGCAATGGCGGCCATGTCGGGCGCTTGCTTGCGGCCCGTGGCCACGAGCTCGACATCAGGCGGCCGCGCTTTGGCGACGCGCTGCCCGAAACGCTTGCCCGGCACGCCGGCGTGGCCATGTTCGGCGGGCCGATGAGCGCCATGGAGCCGGAGGACTATATCGACCGCGAGCTTGCCTGGCTCGACGTGCCGCTCAGGGAAAACAAGCCGTTGTTCGGGATATGCCTTGGCGCGCAGATGCTGGCGCGCAGTCTGGGCGCAAAAGTGAGCTTCCATGCCGAGGGTATGGTGGAGACGGGTTACCAGCCCATTCGCCCCACCCAGGCGGGCGCCGCGCTGATGACCTGGCCCGGCCATGTTTATCATTGGCACCGGGAGGGCTTCACGCTGCCTGACGGTGCGGTTCGTCTGGCGGAAGGTGACACTTTCGAGAACCAGGCGTTCCGTTACGGCGATTCCGCCTTCGGCGTGCAGTTTCATCCCGAGGTCACACACGCCATGATGAACCGATGGACCCTGCTGGCGGGTCACCGCCTGGCGCTGCCCGGCGCGCGACCGCGGGCAAGCCACATGAGCGATCACCTGAGTTACATGGCGGAGGTGCACCGCTGGCTCGAGGCGTTTCTTGCGACTTGGATCGCGTCCGGGGGCGACGGCGAGGCCGGCCCCTAGGCAGAACTTGCCGCCAGGGTGGCCATCCTTGCCCAATTGGGCGAAGTCTGCCCAGCCGGATTCGCTCTCCGGCGGCGCGCCCGGGCGGCTGAGTTCCCAGAAATTACCCGGAAAACAGCCAAAATTTTCGATAAGCCTTGAAATTTCGTCTCTACGCTCTACTTGGCAAGCGCCTTGCTAATAAATGGGCGTACTGGCGATCTTGTGTTGCGTATTAGCCGGTGCCGGTCATGCGGAGGAAGGACAAAAGTGTTGCGGAAGCCTTCCTCCGCCCGATCCGGCTGATCTCAATCCAGCCATACCCCGATATCCCTGCCGCACTGCCTGCTGCCGCCCAATCGTCTGGGGCTCGCTTTCGACCGCCCACCAGATTTGGCCGCGCGCTGGTGCGCGCTCCGTGGCACGCCGCATTACCGCTTCCCTTGCTCGATTGTTGGAACAAAATGGGCCAAGCTGGAGCGATCCACGGGCTTGGCCAGATCTGCGGCGCACGCTCGAGCAAGATGCGAGGGAGGGCCAGGTGACAGAAGAAGTACGCACTCAGACGGCAGGCACCATGTGGAGGGTTCTGGTCAAGCCGGGCGACCTGGTGGAGACTGGCGATCTGCTGTTCGTCATGGAGGTGATGAAGATGGAGGTGCCGCACGAGGCGCTTTGCGACGGCAAGGTCAAGGCGGTGAACGTGGAAGAAGGGCAGCAGGGACTTGAGGCCGATATGGTGGCGGTCGTGATCGAGTGAAAGCCAAATGGCCGGAGCGTTCGCCTGGAAAGAGCCGCGCGAGGCGGCGCCACGGCGACAAAGGCCACTGCAACAAGGGAGTGTGTGATGAGCAATGAGATGGTTCTTTCGCCCCAACTGATAACAGGTTCGGAGGTGCTCTATATCTGCTTCGAGGCGGAAGATCAGGCGGCGCTCAAGTCTTTGGCGCCCGAGGGGTTCGAGCCTGCAAATCCAGGCATGGTGTTCCTCAACCAATATTGGGTGCCCCGCGAAGACCTGCACTCAAATGCCGGTTTTCCGGGCGGCTGGGGGCCCTATACGCTGACATATATGGGCGTGGAGCTCGCCGGCCATGACCTTTATGACGGCATGCCGTGCCGCTGGTGGACGCACTATTACAACAGCTCGAAGACCATGCACGACTATGCGTTGGCCCATGGCTTGCCGGCCAAGGGCGGCGGGCGCACCGAGCTGGAGATTTCAGAAGGAGAGGTCGTCGCGACGACGTTTCTCGACGACAAGCCGGTGATCCGGTCTCACGCCACGTTCAGTCCAGCCGTCTCGCCGCCTGTTCCGGGCCAGCTGCTCTATCTCACGCGCCGCGACGGCGCCTTCGAGCTGGGGCGCTATCCGTTCGTGGGTGGCGTGAAGGAGGATATCGAGGTCAAATCGATCGAATTCCTGGATCCCGATTGCCCGTTTTACGGGCTGCGGCCGAAACAACCGCTGAATGTCAGCTTCGCGGTTTTCTTTCCCGACTTGTCGTTCTGCTATCCAGGCGGCCAGCAGGGCTTCGGCGAAAAGCCGTTTTGATTGGCGCGAGTTAAAGCCCGAGTACGTCCGCTTTCGAGGGTAAAGCGGACATATAGCAAGGCCATGCCGAATGTCTGCTAATGACCCAAAGCGGACATTTAAGGTTATCGATTCGACGCCTTTGCAGCGCGCGCAATTCCACCGACCAATCCGTAAGATAAGCTCTAGACCTGGACCTGACTTAGGAAGTCGGACCGGTTCCCCTTAGTTCGTCTCAATTCAACTAGGAACGCGAGGCCGACACGGGGCTCCTCCGGGTCAAATAATCCAACATCGGCGACAAGGCGAAGGCGATCAGGAAATTGATCGCGACCGAATAGAGTGCCGCGTAGCCTGGCAGGGTAACTCCGAAAATTTCAAGCGGATAGATCGACGAACCGAAGCCTTGCATGGCAGCCATAGTGGTGCCGATGGAAGTGCCCGCGGCCCACCCGATCAGAAGTGCGAGCGCATTGAACCCGCGCGTGTAAAGACCGAGCAGGATCGACGGCAGAAGCTGGATAATCCAGATGCCGCCGAGCAACTGAAGCTGGATGGCATATGTTTGCGGCAGGGCGAGGATGAACACGACAGCCCCAGCCTTGACCACCAGCGACGTGATCTTGGCCACGCGCGCTTCGTCTGCATCGCTGCAATTCGGGCGAATGAATTCCTTGTAGAGATTGCGCGTGAACAGATTGGCGCAAGCGATCGACATGATTGCGGCAGGCACCAGCGCGCCGATGGCGATTGCCGCAAACGCCACGCCCACGAACCAAGATGGAAAAGAGTCGAGGAAGAGTGCGGGCACTGCGAAGTTCGGCCCGAATTGGCTGAAGCCCGACGCATAGGCCGGGTTTTTGTCTACGCCGGCGGCGATTGCCATGTAGCCCAAAAGCGCGATCAGTCCGAGAACGAAGGAATAGGCCGCAAGTAAAGCGGCGTTCCGCCGGATCACATTGTCGCTGGATGCGCTCAAGATAGCCGTCATAGCGTGCGGGTAGAGAAAGAGGGCAAGTGCGGAGCCGAGCGCGAGGGTGGCATAAGCACTATAGGAGCCGAGACTGTTCCCAGAAGGCGGCGCGAGAATGAGCTTCTCCTGCGGCACACTCGCAAAGATCGCTCCATAGCCCCCGAGCTTCGCGGGAATGACCACCACGGCGGCAAACACCGTGATGAAGATAAGCGCGTCCTTGACGATGGCGATCAGCGCCGGTGCCCTCAGCCCACTGGTATAGGTGAAAGCGGCGAGGATGACGAAGGCGATGATGAGCGGCAGGTGACCGGCGATGCCGCCCGGCGGAAAGCCCAGCGCGCCGATCACCACTTCCATGCCGACGAGTTGGAGTGCGATATAGGGCATCGTGGCGATGATGCCCGTGAGCGCGAAGGCGAGCGCTAGCATGCGGCTGCCGAAGCGGTCGCGCACATAGTCGGCGGCGGTCACATGGCCGCGCTCCTTCGCGATCACCCAGAGCCGTGGAAAGACGATGAAGAGAATGGGATAGATCAAGATCGTATAGGGCACGGCGAAGAAACCTATCGCGCCCATGCCGTAGACCAGCGCCGGCACCGCGATGAAGGTATAGGCGGTGTAGAGATCGCCGCCGAGCAAAAACCAGGTGACGATCGTGCCGAAACGCCGCCCGCCCAAGCCCCATTCATGCAGCTGATTAAGATCACCCTTCCGCCAATGCGCCGCCAAGAAGCCGAGCAGGGTGACCAACAGAAACAGAAGCGTGAAAACGATCGTGGCGGTCAGATCGAGTTTCACGGACTGTCTCCGGGAACGCCGGTCATGCCTTCGCTTGAGCTTTTCGCCGCGTGCGCGATCTTCCTCTCGATCATGTAGACAAGGAACACAATCGCGGCGCCGATTAGAATCCAGGCAAGCTGATACCAGTAGAAAAAGGGCACGTCACCGAGCTTTGGCTCGATGCGGTTGTAAGACGGCACCCACAGAATCATCAGGCAGGGGATGAGGAAGAGCAGGCGCGGCCAATGCCGCCGCCAGTCCGGCTTCGCCTTTTTGCGTGTCATCGCCCAGTGCCCCTTCGCGCAAACGGTGCCATCGGGGCGGCGGTCAGGCCGCCAAGACGCCAAGTCAGCGGGGGATGCCGCATTTTTGGTTGTTTCGCAAGGCGCCCGACCAACCCCCAATTATTATACAGGCTTGTTGCGTTGTTGTGGCTGACCAGCGTGATGTGAAGCATATCCGCTTTTGGCTATTAGCGGACGTTCGATAGCTGGCCGCATGAGGTCCGCTCTTGAGGGCAAAGCGGACATTCCCCGAGATTGGATCTGCGGGCACTGTCTAAGGACCAGTCTGAATGGATGTTTTGTCGTCCGGCTCTCAAACGGTATTGTCAGGCCGCAAACAGAACGGAACGCTGCGGCATGCTCCAACACAAAACCCGAGTCGGCCAGATAGGTCATAGACAGGCAGCGCAACCGGTCACGATTAGCCGCTAAAACCTCCCAAGACATCAAGGGCTTCATCTATATCGGCCGGTGTATGGTCGGCTGAAATCTGGAACCGGATTTCTTCATCGCCGCGGGGCACGACAGGATAATTAAGACCCGTGGCCAGAACGCTCTGCTCTAGCAGATGCGCCACCAGAGCCGATGTTCGCGCCGTATCGCGGACCATGAGTGGCACAATGGGATGCTCGCCGGCAATCGTCTCGAAGCCGAGGCTCTTGAGGCCCGCTTCGAACCGCGCAGTCATCGCCCGCAACTGTTTGAGCAACTCAAGCCCGCCTAGACTGTCGAGAATGTCCACCGCCTTTACCGCGGCGGCGGCTTCGCCCGGTGTGATGGGATTGGAATAGATGTAGAACGGCGAAGTCTCGCGCAAATAATCGATGATGGATCGGTTTCCAACGACATAGCCCCCGTTCACGCCAAAAGCCTTGCCCAGGGTGGCAATGAGAAGATCCACCTGACCGCACGCGGTGTATTCCTCGGTGCCGCGTCCGGTAGCGCCGAGGGCGCCGACACCGTGGGAGTCGTCGACGGCCACCATGACGTTCTCGGGATATTCAGGGTCGTATTCGCGTGCAAGGTTCATAATCCTTGCGAGCGGTGCATGGTCACCGCGCATACTGAATATGCCATCCGTGACGATTATCGCCCGCCTGCAGGTCTGCGATGCCGCCTTCAGATGCTCTTCCAATTGGACCATGTCCAGATGGTCGTAGATTAGCCTTTTGGCGGGTTTGGCGAGCCTGATCGCATTGATGATGCAGTTATGGTTCAACTCGTCGCTGATGATGGCCGTGGCCTCCGAGATGAGCGGAGGCAGAATGCCCATGACCGTGGCATAGGCGGAACTGAACATCATCGCAGCCTGGCGCTGGTGAAACTCGGCGAGGCGCTGTTCGAGCTCTATATGTGGCGACCAGGTTCCACCGATAAAACGCACCGCTCCGGGCCCAGTGCCAAATGTACGCGCAGCGGACACCTCCGCCTCGATGATCTCTTGACGAAAAGACATGCCGAGATAGTTGTTTGAATTCATGCGTAGGAAAGGCTTGTCACCGTGGCCTTGAAGCAGATAGCGCGGCCCCTTTTTGTCGCGCGCAGGAATAACGCCACGGATTACGCTCTCCGCGCCCTTGCCCGTGCCGGCTTCCCGCAATTCGCCCACTGTGGCCTGCAAAATCTGGTCTAAGCGGTCGTGCGGCATCGGGAAATTTATCTCACGGCCTTGCTGGCGTTTTTTGCGGCTTTGAATTTTCCGCGCAGCTTCGCGATCATATCCGCCGTCATAGATTGGAGGTCATAGGCGGGTTTCCAATCCCATTCGGCGCGGGCCACGCTGTCATCAAGCGACCGCGGCCAAGAATCTGCAATGGCTTGGCACACGGGATCGACCTCGTAGTCGATGACGAACTGGGGCACATGTGTACGGATCTCGTTTGCGAGTTCCTCGGGCGTAAAGCTCATCGCCGTGACATTGAATGCGTTCCGATGCTTCAGGCGCGAGGGATCGGCTTCCATAAGTTCGATCATGGCCCGTATTGCGTCCGGCATGTACATCATGTCGAGCCGTGTCTCAGGGTCGAGAAAGCAAGTGTAGTGCTTATAGCGAACCGCTTGGTAGAAGATTTCAACTGCGTAATCCGTGGTTCCCCCTCCGGGCAGCACACCATGGGAGATGAGCCCGGGGAGCCTCAGGCCGCGGGTATCGGTACCGAATCGTAGAGCATAGTAGTCGCACAGCAGTTCTCCCGCGACCTTGGTTACGCCATACATCGTCGTGGGCCGCTGAACGGTCACCTGGGGTGTTTTATCGTGCGGGGTTGTGGGCCCGAATGCTCCGATCGAGCTCGGAAAGAAGACTGCGCAGTCATTTTGCCGTGCGACCTCAAGCACATAATAGAGGCCGTTCATGTTCACGCTCCACGCCACCTGCGGTTTCTCTTCAGCCACAGCGGAAAGCAGCGCGGCCAGGTGGTAGATTGTACCTACATCGTGGCGGCGCACTGTCTCCTGAAGCTGTTGCACTTGCGTGCAGTCCAAGTGCTCGTAAGGCCCCTTCGCTCCGTCTGTCCCGGACGCGATCATTCGCAAGTCCGAGGCCAATACGAGCTCTTCGCCGTAACGCTCACGTAACGCCGGAACCAGCTCAGATCCAATCTGACCTAGAGCCCCCGTCACCAATATCCTGCGCATGCTTCCGCGATCCCGTGTCAAAGGCTTCAATTCCATTCTAGGGGCATTTGAGACCGGTCCAACCCCAAGATAGTAGACCATAGACGCCGGCCGTTCTCATGTATGAGCATCGAACAACAAAGTCCGAAACAGACTGGTTTGCGACTCGCGTCGGTTCGTGCGGGATCAATGCGCACGGGTAAGACAGAAATCGATCCGAGAGTTAAATAACGATATGCAAGGCGCCAACAAGCGCGCCATACATGTGCGCGAGCGCCGCTGCCCAAGAATGGCACTCGCAGTCCGCATGTGGCTAGAAGCAGACGTTCAATAGCTGGCCGCACGAGGTCTGCTTTTGGCTGTGTCTGGCCGTCTCGCATCGGCCTGACGGTAGTATCTCTACCTATTTAATGCTCAGATTGAGTTCT